>WLWD01006381.1_pt1 | contig 20179 bp, 10 predicted proteins | sample 6712731 | NCBI WGS metagenome assembly WLWD01 (sample SAMN12718690, study PRJNA576275) | sponge metagenome | isolation source: marine sponge | host: Mycale hentscheli | place: New Zealand: South Island, Marlborough, Capsize Point | collected 2014-11-01
ACCAACAGAGGGGCCAAAATCCTGAGGATAGTGTAAATTTCGTGCCAACTGAACAGAGTGGTGCAACCGACTTGTACCATGGCTCGAAGCTATGGGAAATGCATAAAAACTAATTTTTGATTGATTGTTTTTTTTAATATTTACCTCGAAGGAGGAGGGTGTAATATATATTCACTGTGAATTGAGCAATCTGATTAAACAGCTAGAATGACTACCATACTACCATTAAATCCACTCCTCCATTCAATATCTTGAAAGAAACGCTCATCAATTCCTCATTCTTTTTGTGACAGAATATTCAAGCGTATTAAAATAACTATATTGAGTATAATATAGAAAAACACTAATTAACACCACTAACAGAAATTACTCGACCACCATTTCTCCACATTCTCATATTTTCATTATACTCCATACTTAAGTTCAAAATTTGGTATCTCAAGTGATAATTGTTAGTGGTGTGACTAACATACTAGAGAGCGAGGAAGAGCATCTATTGATACATAGCTGCCCGCCGCTCACCTCTGAACCGTGCTTTACCAGGAAATGTTCGTAGGGATAGAGGTAGCGCTCATAGTTTACCCTCAGGGAGCTCGCCACTGTAGTAGAAACATAGCCAGCCTGTAAAAATAGATAAGAGGTAGGAAATATAATAATGTAGACAAGTTTGTCTGTACATTATTTTAGTACTTGTAAGCTATATAATGCAGGGTTTCATGCAGGATTTTTCGCTGGGGGTGGGAGACACTGCGTGTACTTAGCCACACCCATTTTAAACCCACACCACTTTGATGCACGTCACACACCTATATGAATGTGTATATTTCACAACTGATCAATGTTCACACACACGACATCTTTGTGCTCATAGGATGCTAATGTACTATATCTTCCAAAAATTCTGGGAGGGAGGGAGATATCCCCAGGTACCACCCCACCTCAATAAGAAACCCTAATGTGTATGTGCTGTGTGTGCGCATTACATGTTGTTTATTGTATGTGTGTGTAAAAAATAAAAAAATAAAAATAATAATATATATATATTGTTCAAAATTATGTACATACAGGAGTATCACAGGAAGAGATAGCAATGAGAAGAAAGCCCTCAATACAATCGAACAAAGCTTAAAAGTATATTATCCCTGTTCAACTAGCTACTAACTCTATTGTACCAATCATAAAAAAATGAACTAAGTGTGTACTTCAAAATTAGCATGTAACCATGCCAACAAATTCACACACTCTCACATGCACACACACTTTAAACCTGCCCCCCACTGTACTGAGTATCTACGTTAACCTACGTACATCTTTGGCGATGATCGACCACTTCCTAGCTCTGGTCACTTCTTCAAACCCCCCATGCTGGCACACGATCTGATATAACAGGGGACAGAGAGATAAGGGCAAGGTAAATTCCAGCCAGCAAGCATTATTAGTAGATGGAGTGACAAAAAGAACTGCCTGGCAGCAGGCCAACACTGGTTGACAGTAGGCCAACACTGGCTGACAGCCAAAGGCATTGAACAGGTCACGGGAACAACAGCTTCAGTTCCGAGTGGGAGCTGTGAAAGAGTAGCTTACCTTGAATAGCTTGTGCAGGTCCAGAGGACATCGATCTACATTGGGAATCTTGAACACAATGCCCTATACAAAATACATGCGGTGAATATAAAGAGAACAGGTGTGTGTGTGTGTGTTTGATGACTGGGCCACTATGAGCCCGTGTGATGTCCATTTCTGCCAAGTCTGCATGTCTACAGAGGATCATCACCTTGCTGGGTGGCACACTTTCAAGTTCAAGTGTGTGTGTGTGTGTGTGTGTGTGTGTGTGTGTGTGTGTGTGTGAGCAACACCACTCAGATCAGTTATAAAGGACCTAGAACTTTCCTCTTGGTACACAGAGCCACACTTCATCTCCCTGATAAAACTGGTTTAGTCCTGGTCCTTCGTCACCCATAAAGTCTAGCTAACTGATATCTGTACCTTCCAACGTTGGTCGTGTTATTCTTTCTTTTATTTTTTTTAAACAACCACAGAACAAGTTCCTGCTTACTCCACGTAGTGGTAACAGCTGTGACAACACACACCTCCAATACCAACACACACCAACCAGCACACACACACACACACACACACACACACACACAACATAACGCATACCCACACACGCCACTTGTACCAACACACAAAAACAATACTACAGTGGTGGTCTATCACAACTATTCGTAGAGAGCTGCACTAGGATTTCAAAAATTCAAACAATCAATGATAAAGCTTTGAAAGTGGTAAAGAATATCTCTATTAGAATTTCCGCAACTAGACAGTTATTTTGATATATACTCTATCTAATTAACTTTGTTCTATATAAAACCATAAGTTGCCTAGTGATCAACACTTCCTATAGGAATCACAGACACATCCTCAGTGTATGAACGCAGCAAACAAACTTATTTCACCAGCAGTAAACACAAGCACACACACACACACACACACGTCACAACCAAAACATTACAAGAAGCCTATAAGGCAAAGGAATGTATGACCACCTCTCTACAACCCAAACTCATGTTAAATATCACGCCTCCATTATGTAAGCTGACGGCATAGCAACCACAGCATTAGACAACACAGACACGACATGGGCGGTTGTCAGCAACCTTTTAGAACACATCTGTCACGTGTGAAGACAAAATACACTCTCTACTTGTTAGTGACACGCGTCTCATCTCAAAAACTTGCCCACCATGCCAAAGGAAATGTTCAAGTCATCACATAGTCAGAAAAATCATACTTAATCCTTCTCAAATATTTCGATTGAAAGATTTCGTTTTTCCATATCTTCGAAGTTCTGAATAGCTTCCTGCCTAAAACAGTGGGTGCTCCCTAGTAGTCCTGTTTTATAAAGGTCACACCCTATTATTACTCCAAACAAATCACTAATAGTGCCCAAATCAACCAATCTCTAAAATGTAAGCTTCAGTTTCACTTTGCTCACATGTGGTTACTAGAAGGCTTCTTTTCCTGGACCAACGTGTGAATGATTCACACCAATTGACATAAATGCCTCTCTGGTGCTGGCAAAACTTCACATTGAAAGTAAATAGCATCGAAAACGGTGGGATTTTCCCCGGTAATACCCTGCCACCAGTACAAGTGCAATTAGCTATCATGAATATTAAACTGTGTATGTATGCGTGTGAAAACAAAGCAAAAAAAAAGTCACAGTACCCAGTCTAGCCAGGCTCAAAATCTTATGAAGTGCATAAACAACCTCCTGTATGATATTATACCTTGTGTACCCTAAATGTGTACACTTAGTGTGTCTGACTGTAATAATACTAAAGACAGCTGCTTTTCACCCTCAACACCACTACTATGAAGTGCGTTATAACTCACACCTTTGAGCTACCCACACACACACACATACACACCTACCTGCAATCTGACACCACTTGATCACTAACAATATTCAATAATGTCAGCTCACTCTATTTTAAAAGTTGAATGGGTGAGCAGTAGTGGCAGGCAGTTACCTAATAAGGCATAACCATAATAACCAACCACCCATGCACTGATGAGTAGTATGAAGACACTTGTTATGGAATGCAGCTGTGAATACAATTAACACCTAGGGGATACAACTGGATTCACAGCCACATGCCTCATATGTGACCCCTTGTGGTGACCCTACCCCAGCACCATGAATAACTGGACAGCTGGTGGTGGTGGGTAGGAATTGCATCAACTTGTGTACTCTATTTCCCTGGGGTTTGAATTCCTTGTCATGTACAACACAGTTTTGAACACTGAAACTAAGAATGGCTGGGAATAACTTTCTCTCTCTCTCTGTGTGTGTGTGTGTGTGTGATCCAGGAACTTATGAGAATTGTTGTACAATTATTCCACTAACAGTTTACACCAACCCCACAATGAAAAGCTTAAGAGTTTAATCATAATTACACACTAAAAAAAGTTTCTATTGTAGTCACACGACTTCCACAAAGACCACACCCACTATCGGATACCTACTAAGGTTCCCAGGGATACGGCTCTCATGGGAACTTGCCCCAACTTTCTCAATGACTTACCTGCAGCTCCCAGAACTTGGCAAGGTTCTCCAAGAAATTTAGCTTGACTCGGTTCTTGGCCTGGAAGTAGAAGAAAACATAAACTTATACCACAACTTCCACCCACCCTCTATCACTGCTACTATCCACTCTCTCTTCCCAGGTAATACAGCCTTCCTGTGCAGACAACCTTATCACTTGACTCACATATTCCTTCACACGTTTCCACTTCCTTTTTCATCTTACTCACACTTTCACTTCCTACACAAACAACTCACTCTGCACATCTAGTCATTCAGCTTGACTCATCTTTTTCAAAGTGTTGGTAAAATATTACCAGTTACAGCTCAAGATTTCAAATATTATGGCTGAATTGCATATCAATGTACCACTAACCATAGAAAAAAAACAACTCACTTCCTCATTGATTCTAATAACACCTTTTATAAAATTTGAAACCAAGTCATTCAGGCAGATTGTACACACACACACTTGTATTCAAACTGCACTGGAGGCTGAGGCAACTCCCTCATTGAATTAACTTGACATTTGAGTGCTTCCAGTTGTAAGTGGACTTCCTAATATGGAAGCCATGCCTACCACATGCTTAAAATGAAGGGATTGTGCTCACTACTGTCTATTTGTTTGTGTGTGCAAATGTGGCATGCTTGCTCAGAGTTGTACGCTTGTGTGTGCAATTGTGAAAAGGTGTGTGAATTTGGCACCTGCATTCGACTATTTCACATGTAACAAATCACACTTTAAGATATTTTCATTGAGGAAGTTTACATACATCCACTCCCAAAATAAGTCACCAAATCATACACCACACAAATGAACCAATACAAAATAATATCAAAGGTTATAATAAACTTGCCTCCAGTTCATTGAGTGGCTGAATGCGTGGGGTGAATCGGAAGTGATCCAGATCCACGGCAAACGGTGGTCTCCAACCCTACAAGAGAGAAGATGTAACCAGGATCAAATGGGCAGTTAGGAAGCACACATAGTAATGAAAGCTCACATTACACGTATACTCATTTAGTGGAACAAAAGTATGATAGGCTCACTCACTGTGAACGAGTAAGTGTGTGTGGTATGCAGTGTGTGCATACAGGTGAGCTTATGTATGTGCCTGTGGATGCTAGTGAAGGGTTGAGTTATTTACCCAATTTCAGTGGTAAATAAAAGCTTCCATAGACTGTGTGTGATAAAACTATCATACTTTTGTTCCATAGAATGCCTACATTACATGAATATCTACTGTCACAACACCCCCAGATGTAAATCTACATCAGTGACCCAACTAACTTGGGCCAATGGGTAACTTCAATGGGAGGGCAAGCCATAGGATTAAAGCTTAGAAACCACTGGCACTGATAACACCCTGTGCTGGGGCCTCCCAATGAAAGAAAGTAAAAGGGGGAGTTGGTGGGGAGGGGAGGAATCACAACTATAAGTCAATGAGAGGTTTTTAAACCTAGTATTCACTTCACACGCCCTAGTTGCTCTGTACCTAATATTAGCTCACTCTGTCTACACTAAAAAACAAGTGATGTTTGTTGAGGCTAATCATAACTTTAGCGGTCACATTCTTGCTGTAACTAGGCAAGTTCCACACACTGTCTACATGACAACAGCTTACACTTCCTCTCATTGCTCACATGACCCACCCAGTGCCAGCTGCAATGCTGACTGGATTTATATGGCAGAACCAGAATTAGTGAGTATATGCTGAGATAGAGATGCTATTGGGCAAGGGCAGTCCCAGGAAGTAAAAGTAAACATTTCAGGGACTTAGGGTGTGAAAGAAAAACTCTAGGGACTGAGGTAGCACCCTAACCACACTTAGCTAAGACAGAAGACTGGTCTTGTACACTCAAACCTTGACACCTTAGCTACCACAACAGAAAAGTTTAAGTAGTGCAGGTTAACAAAGCTTTAGTCATTATTGTGTCAAAAGACATCTGGAAATAATTAAAAAAAAAAAAAAAAAATTTAGCCTGTACACAAGATTAAAAGAAATTGTCTCACTTTCTGGTAAACTTAGACAATGGAGTATAGCCGGGAATGTTTTAGAAATATTGGGATATAAGCTATCAAAAGTTTTGAGCGTAAAGTCATGACATGGTACCATAATGTTTAACTGGTTAATATTCGACTAACCGCTGGTGGCCGTATCTTGCAGATGCCCGTATTAGTGACTATGGGCTGTATCTTTGTGATGTAGGCTATGGGGTCTTTGAATTCCTCCATACTGGGCTGAAATACTGGTGCCTCTGGTGGGGGCATAAATTCCTCCATTTTGTCTGTAAAAATATTCTTGTGGTCACCTAGAGAAGACTGAATTCCTCTGAGAGGTGTATCACTACTCTTGGTCTCTTTGAAACGAACAATGGACGACTGGACTTAGTTCAACAGTCAAATTTACACAACATCTTCTTCACATTGTGATGCCCCCACATCTTTGTGGCCCCTGACAATGCCAGGTGCGCATGCGTAGCGTAGATCAACTTTGGGGGGCGAAAAAGTGAAAAACTGACTTGGCAAAATGGCGACGGTGGGGGCCGATATAGTGCGCTCCATGTAGAATATAAACAGGACGTTTGGAGTCTCCAGCTTTCTTCCCATTAGTGGCTTTCTACCCTCATCTTCTGCGCTACCATAAAATATACGACACTTGCGCAAGTTTACTTTGGTAAGATACCGAGAGGCAACTGTCAATGACGTCTAGCGCACGTGACTGAGTAAACAAGCATGTGGTTTCTCCAGAACAAGACCAATGCAGGTTAGTATTGTGCTAGTAGTCGTATAAAATCAATCGCGTATCATTATAATTATTTAGAAGTTCGTTACTACCTTCCAGTGCAGCAGGACCTCATTATAGGGAGAAAAGGTAAGAACAACCATTTCTTTTTTTTTTAATTTGATCCCATAACAGAACTTTTATTTTTGCAATATTTGTTTTGCATTAATAATAAAAATAGCTGTTATGTAATACCATTAATTTCAATTTTTTTTGATAATGCATACATTTATAGACAAATTGGTAATTGTGTATGTTCTAAATTGGCTTTGCCATTGAGGTCCAGAGCTACGGAAGTAAAAAGTACGAATACATGTGTATTTATACTAGTGGAGTAGCATGATTGAAAGTACAGAGATAGCGTGAAAGCTAGCTCAGCAAGCTGGTAATTAAATTGATGTGAACACATATTTAGCCAATTTGGGTTTATTAATTGAATGACAGAGTTCAAGAGTTGATAAATTTCATTTTAACCAAATATTTTTGGTATTGGTTACGTATAATTAGGAGATGCACCTAAAGTGGAAAAATAAAGATACATAGAGTTGACTAAAAGTTAAGGATACAGATTTGTTAGCATGATGAACTCTTATGGAATTAAAGAATAGGTATGAGATACGTCACAACTAGAACAGTTTGCACTAACAGCTTCACCTTATGTTGCAAAACCTGTAAAATTTATGTAAACGTGAACATTTTGTATTTTAGGTGTGAGAGTGTCTCACTCACCTATAAAAAGCCAGTTAAATTGAATTTCTACTAATGTATGCTTGGAAGCAAACTCACAATTAAAATTAGTGTGAGTGAGTAATGTTGTTTTCCACTGTGTTAATGTGTTTACATGAATGAACTGTAGAACCTATGTTCTATGTTCTATTTCTGAAGTTTTATGTCACTAAAACTAGATGGATAATTAAGACAAACAATATCACTTTAATCATGTTGCATTGGCACACACACAAACACACACACAAAGGAATGTAGTTACTTTCAGCAGTAGTTGCTTGTTGGCTGGTAGTATTAGAGAAAAGCTCACCAGATGGAGCATTAATTAATTCAGACTACTCAGACAGTGTATTGCCTGACAGTGTTAATGTGTAGGATATTTTACTTCAGATGCCAGCAAACTTTGACTTGGGACTGTCGTATAGTGAGTGATTGGTGAGGGATGCCGAGTATAATGACTCGGGGGGGGGGGGGGGGGGGGGGGTTAAAAGTAAAAAATTAAAAATGTGTATAGGGAGAAGTAATTTTTAGATAGTTATTATTTACACAAAGTTTAAAATCAATAACTGTATATGCAGTGGTAATACTGCTGTACTTTTATTATTTCTGCCTAAAATGACTGGACTGTTTTAACTGTAAAGATTGAACTCATAAATGCAGTATATTAGCTTATGCCTTTTCTTCATTTCCCCAATTGCATCCTGTATGACAAGGAACCACTTACCCTCTGCCTTCTGAGTTAGTTTCACTGGAGACACTGTATGTGTAAGATAACATAAGAAGACATTGAGAACAAACAACAGACAGTAGTAATTAATTGTCAGATGATTAGAGGAAACTCTACTTGTGGTATTATTAAGTTGGACCACATGCTGTCCCATTACACATGTGGACATGTACCACATAGTGAGGATGTGGGCGTACTGGACCACTTGCTGTCCCATTACACAAGTGAGCATGTACCACATAGTGAGGATGTGGGCGTACTGAACCACATGCTGTCCCATTACACATGTGGACATGTACCACATAGTGAGGATGTGGGCGTACTGGACCACATGCTGTCCCATTACACATGTGGACATGTACCACATAGTGAGGATGTGGGCATACTGGACCACATGCTGTCCCATTACACGTGTGGACATGTACCACATAGTGAGGATGTGGGCGTACTGGACCACATGCTGTCCCATTACACAAGTGAGCATGTACCACATAGTGAGGATGTGGGCGTACTCATTTATGCCTAGTCATGCTCTCCTTTATTGAGTTGTATATCAGCACCAGAAATTGAAAAATCAGTTGAGTTGATGTTCTACACAAGTCAGTGTAATTACAGTTAAACTCTAACTATTGCCAATGTTCTCTCTGTGACTGCGCAAAGTCTCTAGAGACGAGCTATCGTAAGGGAGGCTGGGAGATATCAATTCTGGTGGCAGCGATTACTACGTATCATTGGCACTGAAGTGTTTGTGAGGAGATTAGTCTCTGATCCTCAAGAATACATAAGACTCGCATCACAACATGTACCACATCGTGAGGATGTGGGCGTACTGGACCACATGCTGTCCCATTACACATGTGGACATGTACCACATAGTGAGGATGTGGGCGTACTGGACCACATGCTGTCCCATTACACAAGTGAGCATGTACCACATAGTGAGGATGTGGGTGTACTGGACCACATGCTGTCCCATTACACAAGTGAGCATGTACCACATAGTGAGGATGTGGGCATAGTCCCCTCAAAATTTGAGAAGTTATTACATGTAAATTTGAAACTGTCACTGCAGGAAATCCTTCCTTGTTGTTGAGTAATGGTGCTAGCCTTTCATGTTTGTAGTCACATGACTGGTACACCCAGGAGGGGGAGGGGGGACTATGCATGTTTTTGGCTATTTGGGTTTATTTTACAATATAGCTACTGTATTGTGCACACTCATATAAGTAGGCGGAGTCTCCCAGGAATACCCATGGATAGTTGATGGCTAAGCTGGATACTTCTTATATCACGGATTCTCTTCTCCCTTTGCCTTTATCTCTTGCTCCTCAAGGTCTCTGTCCTTCTATTTATGATTATGGATATTGTCTTTATGAAGCTATCACCATCTTCGTCTGCTCCTCCCTGATTTCATCTGGCACTTTAACTACAATTAGTCGTTTTAAGTCTTCATTTTGAATGTGATACCCATTCAGTTCGAGGCAACACTTTACCCATTCAGTTTGAGGTGATGGTTTATCAACCAGGCTCAGCTCATGAATTGTTCATGAATAAACACTGTCGTTGTTACTGACAAAAAAGTGTATTATTGTATAGATTATTATTATTATCTATGTAATAATATCTGTGGATGACGACGGCGTATATATTCATGAATAATTCATGAGCTAATGAGCTAGGATGCGCAATACTCATATGCTAGTTCTGAATTACTGGGTAAACCAAGAGCACGAGGCAAACAGGTTAGCAACCCGAACCTAATACAACATAAATGGATGGCAGATGTGTGCGGTGTGGTATTATAAGGCTAATACACTTGGAACTATACTTTGACTTTTTAAAAAAAACTGGAGGTGATAGACTATAGAAGTTTGCTATTAAAAGTTTGGTTATTTGTATCTCATAGATAGCTCATTCTTCCTTACCTCATTTTTGCATATGCAATAAATAAATAGAAGTTGGTGACACTATAAATGTGTTTATTATTATCTGATAGGTCCTAATGGTATGAATTATAGCTAGGCTGCCGTTTATGTTGAAGCACACCACTAGTTGTTGTAAGAGAAATGACAAGTAAGTGTTCACTTTACCAACTTCATGGCTACAACTATCAAATGTGGTTAGCTTGATGTTGCTAACTAAATAGTGTTATATAAGTTTAAAAGATAGTTGATAAGAAAATATAAATATGAAAAATTTACGACCACATGTTTATTTTTTTATTTTCTTTATCGTTGTCATCTCATTTACTAGTTATAGTGGAGGAAAACTAACATACAACCCAACCCCCTATTCCTCCTCCTCTTTTCCTCCCCTCCCCCCCCCCAAAAAAACAACAACAATAAACAACAACCTAATTTAAATGAAATGCATCATATTTGACAGTGTGTATGCCTTTATGTAGTCTCCAAGACCATGTGAAATGTCCAGAATTCCATTCTCCCATGGTAGTGTGGTAGTGTGGCTGCTGGTGTCCCTTTACCCTTCACTAGATATTCTGTTTGTATTTATAGATTGTGACATCATCATTGAGAATGACACTTCAGTGAGTAGAAGACATGCGAAGATCAGAGTCAGTGACAACACAGAAGTACGTATGTGTGTTTGTGGGGCAGGAATGGGTGAGGGATGGGAGAGGAGGGGGAGGGGGGGTAGGAGAGGGAATTGATAGGAGTAAGGACTGCATACAGAAACCGGAATCTGAGAGAGTAAACTACAGCTTCCTTAGATGCTGGCAGGGACAGTAAGAGTAAACTAGAGGTGTTATGTATAAGGCATCCTTACAGTGCTTGGTAACGTATGCTGATTTATTGCTGCACAGTCAAAATTTTGGTGCTAAAGTATTTCTAGGAGGGGCGAAGGCTTTTCTTGAGGAAAGTGATATAAATGCCCCTTTCTCTCTCCCCTCCCCCTCCCCCTTTGGAATAAATTTTCTGTGAGTGTTTTGCATGCATGCAATGTGGTGGAGTCTTCTCTTTGTTGCACTAATCCCTGACCATTGATCTCAAGTTATTACAATTAGAGTTCTTGGATTGGAATAGCTATGAAATTTCTCAGTTCTAACAGCCAATGTATGTTTAATTGAAACTTAATCCGGCATTTCAAGTTCTTACCAAGTCCTCTTCTGGGATAATCTATGAAACATTATGGGGAAAGTGATTCGGTAGTATGGAACCTGCTCTACATATGGGACTTGCTGGATTGCATACAGAACACTAACCTAGGACGGATAGAAACAACTTTCCTAGATTTTAGGAGGGGCAATGAAAGTAAAATATGGACACATTCTGTGGTATAGGAGACCCTTACAGTATAAAATTAAGCATCTAAAATCAGTGCAAGCTGTTTGATATTGGGACTGTATACGTATAGATGATGTGTTCTTGTTTGTGGGTGTGGTTTGTAGTCTGCCAAAGTTGAAGTGACAGACAGCAAGTCTAAGTTTGGAACTTGTGTGAATGGTACGTCTTTATCTTCCCTCAAGCCTCATATCCTCCATGTTGGAGATGAAGTCAAGTTTGGGCAATATCCTTCTACTGGACTGTTCAGGTAACCTGTAGATGAAGTTAACATTTAGTGCACATACAGGAGGAGTCAAAAAAAGTTTCGAATTCCGTTCCGTAGTACGGACCTAAAACGGTAGTTTTTAAACCGTAGTTTTTATCGTTGCGTTCCGTACCGTTTTGACTAAACGGCCGATGCTGTTTACTAAAACGGTAAAAAACGGTGAAGCATTTCCGTCGATTCACAGATATTTTCTAGCTAGAAACTCTTCTATAGCTATATCAGCAAGCTAAGGCCTTGTATCGACCATTAAATGCTATGGGGATAGTGCAAACAAGCTCGTATAAATTTTTAACTTGCTTCAATAAAGCTGCAGACTGAAGTTCCGACGGGCACAGATCTATAACGAGGTCTGCACTTCGTAGATCTTCTGTTAGCTACTGATGGACCTCCAGTAGTAAAAAATCTAAGCCCGAGAAGGCCCTAACATCGAGAAAACATCGATACTGTGCGGTGGTCGAACTAACTTATCTCCGCGAGACAACTTCGAATAGGACGGCTTCAATTTTTTTTAACCCGAAAAGCTCTGCCTCTGGAGCCTGTAAACAAAAAATCGGAACGTTTTATTGGATTTATATTTCTTTGAGCGAGACATACAGTGAACGAGAAAGATTAAAACGGTAACGCGGTCGAACGGAACGGCCGTTTTTCAACAAAGGGCGTACCGTTTTTTCCCCATTTATTAATTGTGCGACGGCCATTCTACGGAACGGAATTCGAAACTTTTTTTTGACTCCTACTGTATGCATGAAAATTATAGCTATCCTATTAATTAGTTTATTTAAATTTACTCCCTTTTCCTTTATTAATCTGTTTAGCAAAAAAATAATAAAATAAAGGAATCAGGGATTCATACAGGATTTTTCGTTAGAGGGGAAAATTTTGTCGAGTTGCTAAAAACTGTTTATCTACATAATATGGTCAAGTCATGACCGTGAGACTGTGAAACAGATTTCAGATGAAAACTTGACAAACTATATAATAGTTAGGCACCGCCTCCGTGACCATTTTTAGGGTCTTGGAGGTATTAGGCTTTTACATTCTGGGCGCAGTGAAAGCACTACTTAGGGACTGAGGGACCCTAAAAACAGTAGTTCACGATGGCTGCACAATGCCTAACTAATTTAGAATGTAGCAACTGCTCTTTAACAACGTAATAGGAGAGACTTTAAACGCAATTGGAGGGACACTAATTGACCCTGCCCTCAAAGTGGGGAGACTTAAGTTTATAGTGTTCCTGTGGTGTTAAACACCTCATAATCCGAACATTATCAATTACTGCATGTATTCCCTATCTTTCTTTATTTCCTGTAATTTAGTTCATTTCCTGTACCTTAGTTTATTCCCGCCATTTCATTCAATTTTATGCATGTGCACACAGCCGTGCATCATCTAGAATATAGTCGAACTTGCTACGTAACCTCACCTCACTACGCATGCGTCAAACTTAATCATATTCTCTAGTATCATACAATTTTCTCAGTTCTGATCTCATGCATAGTTTTGTCAAGACCGTTACCAAATTATAGCGTAACTATTGGGGTGCTCCTAGATAGGCCTGAGAACCTTGAGCAGACCTGGGAAGCTCTTTGACACTAGTGAGCCTTTACCGGTTTGTCTACGTGCTGGTCAGAATTCTGGTGGCAGCCTACCTGTTCTCCGTCCCCCACCACAGTTCCTCTCTGGAGGACCTAAGCAATATAAAGTCACTCTGTCACTATACAAAAACTACATCAGCTATGTTCTAATACGAATTGGTATTGAAGGACCAGAGCTAGAGAATGTTGAAAAGGCTATTTATACTGATCAATAATTTTTCTGAAGAATTCAGTTGGTGAGAAAAAAAATTTTAAGGGGGGGGTGATCCCAGGGCTCCCATAGTCTGTATGAAACCCTGCTGAATAAATTAGGCTTTGTTAGCTGATGATATCAAATCTATGAATATGTGTTATTCATGAATTAGAGCACACTTAACCATATTAGGGAAGTCACAGGAAGTGGTACACAGAGTGTAAACATGTCTACCCCAACTGCAGTAGCCCGTGCTGAACTAGCTAAAGTACTCAGGGATCATGAAGACTACCTTTTGTCTGTGACTAAATCTACAGCTGTGAATCTGTCTGAGAAGATGTTCCAGAGTTTTCTGATCTCAGACTCTATGATGGACCAGTTCTCTAGTCTGGACCACAAGGTAAAGCCCGAACTCCAGCTCAGGTACCTACTGAGACTAGTCACACAGAGAATCCAACAAGATGGGAGTGTGGGGGACAAGTTGCTGAGCCTTCTAGAGAGCTGCGGAGAACATTCGTTTTGTGAGTTTGTGAGAAAGAGTATATCAGGAGATACACAGCCTGAAGTCACGAGAGACAATGACAGTTTAGGCCCAGAGGACATGTCGTCGATATTAGAAGTCCTGTTAGAAGCTAGTCATAAGTGGGAGATCATAGCTATTGCTTTAGGTTTGCGTACATACCAGAGAAAGAACATTAAAGGAGATGACATTATCATTAATCTTAGTAATGTGTTGGAAGTTTGGTTGTCTGGAGGCAGTACTAAACCTCCTACTATCAATACACTCACACAAGCTCTGAATAGTCAGCTAGTGGGACAAGGCAGACTAGCTATGGAGCTACAGAAGCAATTCAAAGTAGCTAAATCACCTGAAGAAGTTAGCTACAATAAAATAAGCGATACCTCTAGCTTACCTTTCACAATCATTCGTCAGAGTCCTCGTAAAGTAGAAGTAGAAGATGGCAAGTCCACACTCCTCCTAGTCCAGGCTAGTCACAGAGAGAATCTGTCTTACCAGTGGAACAAGAATAGCCAGCCATTAGCTGACAATCTCTCATGTACTGGTATCCATGACGACATACTCCTCATTAACCACACTCACCAGGGTACAGGAGGTGAGTACACATGCTGTGTCAGCAGTGAGGAGAGAGAAGTAGTGAGCAACAAAGTCACCTTGACTGTCCTTTATCCTGATGAAAAGAAAGCACTTCTAGATTTATACTCTGTAAACACACGAGTCTCACTAGAGGAGGCGTGGCCTCCAGTAGGAGCTGATATGTTTATTAGTTTAGTCCTTGTTAAACCTAGTCAACAAAGTGAAGATAATCACTCTTTCTGTAGTACCAGACACATGGATGAACTATCAGACAAAACAGAGAAAGTAGAGTATGAAGAAGTTTTCAGAGCATACAGAAGAGTATCACTGGTATTAGTAGAAGGTCGTCCAGGCAGTGGGAAGACTACTTTAGTCCACAAACTTATCAAGGACTGGGCAGATGGGACTGCATTAGTTCATGCTAAACTAGTGTTTCTAGTTTCTCTTCGTTCTTTATGTAGCGACCAAGGAGATACTCTTTTCTCTCTACTACAACCATTATATTCCAGTAGTGGGGCCATTCTTGAATCTGTGATCTCAGATATAGAGAAGACGAACGGAGAGAGAGTATGCTTTGTGTTTGATGGACTAGATGAGTACCATCCTCAAGTAAAAGACAAGACAGTCGTGTTTAGACTTCTCCACAAGTCTTATCTTCCTCTAGCTATGGTCATTGTGTCCTCTCGTCCAGGAGCCCTGGCTAGACTGAGACAGAAAGTAGTCACACAGCACATAGAAGTGTTCGGGTTCACTGAAGAGCAAATCTACGAATACATCGACAAGTTTTCGTTTGGCACACATTCAGATTCTTCATTTGGACCAGCTAAGCTAAAGGAGTACCTAGAGTCACATCCTAATGTACTAGACATGTGTTACTTACCAATCCATGCAGCCATCATCTGTTTTGTGTACCAGACAAAGAGAGGACATCTTCCTCACACACAAACTCAGATATACACAGAGTTCGCCAGATCTATGATATTACGCCATCTCAAACGAAAAGACACAGAAGTACAACTTTATTCTTTAAAGGAACTACCTGATAGTGTTTGTGATAGCTTCAGTAAGTTGTGTCTTCTTGCCTTTAACATGACTTTAGAAGGTAAACAAGTTATGAATGCACGTGAAGTAAGTATCTGTGAAGATACTAGTCCTCATGGAGACTGGTCTCTAGGTCTAGTCACTTGTAATCGCACAGCCCAACTTTACGGAGTCAGCACATTCTACATGTTCCTCCATCTGACACTGCAAGAATTTCTAGCAGCATATCACGTAGTCAACACAGAGGGAGAGAAGAAAAGAGAGTTAATTGAAATAATGAAGTCACAATCACATCATACTCTTCATAGTATGTGGACTTTCTATTTTGGACTGGAAATTTTTGAATCTGAAAGGGAATTGAAAATTTATCGTAATGTTTTGAGTTCTAGCAAGACTTCTACTATATATGCATTTGAGTCCCAACAAAAGATTGTTTGTGATGAGGTAGTAAGAGTTCACCCAGATCTTCACTATTTGTTCTATGATTTACCATCAAATAAACAGGCGTTACAATTTGTCATTAGTAATTCTTCACGTTTAATCAGAGGTATAACACTAGATTATTCCACGCTACAGCAGATCCAACATTTGAAGTTTCCTGAATTAAAGAGTCTGGATGTTACACCTGTTAGTAGATCTGTTTACACGGCAGTCTCAAATGATGTTGATTCTACAACAGTCCAATATTATTCAAGGATATTAACATCGTGTACACAACTTGAATACGCTTTTCTATATTTTAATAATTTACAGACAGCGGGAGGAGGATGTTTGGCAGATTCATTGCGATACCTCGTTCATTTAGAAGATTTGACATTACATCTTACCTCACATACTTCTGACGTCAGTGAGAGGACATGTCCTGGACTAGTACTAGTCCTCAATCAAACACATTTTTTGAGTCGAATTAAGAAATTGAGGATCTCATATTGGAGGATGGATCTCAACTGCTGCAAAGCTCTGGCATCTAATGTTTGTCAGCTAACTAACATCGAATATTTAAATCTTTGTGACAACTGCATTGAATCAGATGGTGCAGTTAGTTTAACTAGTACTTTTCATCACCTTACCAAACTTGAATCATTAGATCTAAGTCGTAATAATATTGGTTCTGATGGTGCTGTTTGTTTAGTCTCTTCACTTCATCACTTTACTACACTTAAAAGGTTAGATCTAAACAATAGCAACATCGGCTTAGATGGTGCGATTAGTTTAGCATCTCAACTTCACCACCTTACTGAACTTAGATATCTGAATCTAAGTTTTAATAATATTGGTTTTGATGGTGCTATTAGTTTAGCATCTGAACTTCACCACCTTACCGAACTTACAGATCTGAACCTAGCAATGAATGGCATAGATGTCGAAGGTGCGATTCAAGTCATTACTGGAGCGAAGGACTGCCAGAAACTAACAGAAGTAAATCTTAATGGAATGTGGAGGATATTTAATTTATCTTTCAGTACTAACTTTTATTCAGAAAGTTTAGTGTCCAGTGGTGATGAGTCTGATACTATAGACAGAATAATAGCTGCCACTAAACTTCACAAAAGAAATATTGAACTTCATTTTGGATTCAGGACTATTATAGTACCATTCAAAAACTTTCCTCTGACCACATCTAATCTTTTGTAACTCATCTATCAACTTTTTTTTTTTTTTTTCCCCTTCATATTGCTTGGAATGTGTTATTAACCCTTTCGCTGTCAGATTTATTTAGACATTTTGAAAAAAATTATATATAATCAGGACTTTAAATGGTTCATAGTAACTATAGAAAAAAATATGTATATATACATTACAGAAAAAAATATTTATGTTGCCTAGCAACCAATGTGTGGTAATTACCACTGTAAACCATAACATGAATATAACTAGTGGTGTGCTTGAGCACCAATGGCGAGCGAGCCTTAAGCTGCACTATTGTCAAACGATTGATTTTACCAACTAACACTCAAGCTACAAAATTAAAGTAGAGTTTTTAAATTACGTATATACGGTAAAGTGGTTTCAATCCCATAGTAACTGGTCCCGCAACTGTTTGAATAGAAAAAGAAGCAACAAAATCAAGTCACGTTATTTCAATTTTTCTTTATGATATAGTAGTTGTAACGCAGAATACTTTCACACAACTGAACATACCTACGCAAGACTTACCTTCGTGGTTCGTCTAGTGGACAATGAATTTTCAATTAAGTATACTGTTGTGTAGGGCTTATAACTGTGACAAATAGCGTATTAATTTACCACCACCACTAACTCAAATACAAATGGAGCTCCCATATGTTTTTAAGTTTTAATTGCTCCCAAAAGCGGTAAACAATTGAATTTCTAAGGTGATACGAGTAATGAACACTAAACCCGAGGATTCTGTTTAGTGAAGTTTGGGACGGGGTCCAACACGGAGCGAACACAATAATACACGAGGGTCAAGATACAAAATGACATACGTACGTCCACACACATTTATAAACAAACATCCCCGATTTTCAATTGTGTTACCCCTGAGAGTGTCTCGCTCGCCAATTATCTTGTAAACCACGGCAATGAATTATGTTATTTTGAACTCCAGACTGGTTCAAGCCAGTCCATGGATTCTTTTACTGTAGAGCTACTTCATGAGACAAAACTAATCAACTAAGGTTTCATATTTAGCCTGGGCTCAATTTCGTAGATATATTTAAATAATTCCTGTATAAAATTGTATTAGTACCTTGCTAATCATTATTCTTCAAACAGGTTATTATTTCTGTGATAGACCAGTAATAAGTAATGTTGATGTGAATTTGAGACAATTAGTGTTTATACAATATAGAGCATGAATAACCATGAAGTACAAAGAATGGATAACTGAAAATTGTGCATAAACTATCAAATATTGTGCATTGGTCATTATAAAATATAGATTTCAAAAATATGGACTGTTAGTTTCATGAAGTAAAGTCTACAAGGGTGTGATATTTTTTGAAAGTTTCTTTCAGATGATATACATAAATGCACTTTGAAGTTCTCACAGTGAACACGAGACTCATGGCGATTCCCAACAGCAGTGAGCTTATTTGTTCTTATGATAGCTGAACATGCAGCACAATTCCCCTTTCTATCTGCATGCTTGGGCCAGCGACCTAAATTTACATTCAGTCTATCTAGCTGAAGATGCTCAACAGATCGTGGACGACCAGCACTACGACATCTTGTAGAGAAGCTACCAATGAGCTGTTTTGCTAGCTCAAGACTAAATGACAACATATCTCTCTTTTTTCTACCTCGCTGTTGATGTTCATTAGACCTGACCATTTTTTCCGTCCAAAAACTATTCAAAATGCAAACTTCCAAACAAAAGAAAAAAAATTCGCCTCCACCTCTTCCTTGATTTTCTGCCAGCATTATAGTAACTCTCAAGTTGATCTCTCCTATCTACACCTCGCATATACTTCTGGTAATCGGGTAAGCATGGTGGACATGGAATATCTGCTTGAGTACCATCAGCCTGCCTCCTCTTCACTGTAGGGTTTCCAACACGCTCACCAATGTGCATTGTAGATAAAAATTACATAGACCTCTTGTCAACCCATGAACATGCAAGAAGAGGACCATTACTAAGATACTGATACACACCACGATTTATTTCAGAAGCCTTGATGATCAGCTCAGATGGAAACCCTACTCTCAGGGGACGCACAGTACCACATGCATTGATGCCTTGGTGCTTATAAAGCCTATAATAAAGAAGAAGACTAGTGTAAAAGTTGTCAATGTACAGTTGAACCCCCATATGATCAAAACCTTTCATCAAATCGAACACCACCTTGGTACACAATCCAACCTCAGAAACACCATTATCTAAACCTTGACCTGTGTATACTTGCATCCTCTCCACATACCCAGTAGGAGCAACAGATAAAACAAAAACTTTTATCCCCCATGCACTTGACAACTAAATCTGCTACACTTGTACTGCCACTAAAAGAAACACATGCAGGAAGGGCATCTAGGCCCTCAACTCAGCTGCGTTGCCTGAAAATGATCTTCTCCACTTTTTCGGAGCTACTTGTTTGGGCCACATTGGTCATCGTCATGTGTCATTTATCCCTTCAACAAACGCCACATCGTTTCCAATACTCTACATAAGCACAATTGCATGAACCTAGCATGACACCAAAGGAATGTTATGTAATGGCTTACGTTTTTACTACTTCCACACTTTAATTGCGAGTGTTTTCTCAATAGGTGACAATTTTTACACTTGCTATTACATACTTTGATTCACCAAACTCCAAACAGCTGTCCGATGTTATCCTGCTCATGAAATATTTCACACTCTGACTCGTGTAATAAGTATTGTATATTACATGAGT
>WLWD01005389.1_pt1 | contig 20147 bp, 12 predicted proteins | sample 6712731 | NCBI WGS metagenome assembly WLWD01 (sample SAMN12718690, study PRJNA576275) | sponge metagenome | isolation source: marine sponge | host: Mycale hentscheli | place: New Zealand: South Island, Marlborough, Capsize Point | collected 2014-11-01
GCGACCAAATATTTTTAATTCTGTATTGTTAAAAAAAAAAAAAAAAGCCTGTGAAAGAGAGAGGATACATCTAATGAGCAAAAGAAGGCTGAGAAAGAAATTGTGTAAAAAAAAATCGAAACAAAAGCATTATGGCATATCAACTCCAACCTTCGTGCGCATGCGTGCAGAGGGGTACTATAAATAAGCTACGTAGCGCGCATTAGCAACGTGCTCACGCGTGTAGGCGTGGTTGAGGGTGTGACTACGCGCCCCCTACGCCCCTCCCGTCTTTTATGTCCGGGTTACACACCACCGCAGTGGGAAGAAGCGGTATCTGCTAGAGAGGGAAGGCTTGTCTGCAATTAAAAGGTACGTAATCAAGAAACGAGAAACTTAATGTGTTGCACCAGGGGAAGAGGCACAGGTGGGCTGAGGGAGGCAGCTGCCTGACTGATATTTAGGACGAACTACTATAGCTAGCTAGTGTACACTGAGAGTAAAAGTAAATAAACTTCACCTATTGTACTTTTGAATAAAGCACGACATTATTTTTATTTTGCATGTAATTAATATTAATATTCCAACAAAACGTTATTTTTAATTGTGCTTTTATGGGACTAGCTACTTAGTTTTTTTGCCTGACCAGTACAAAATAGCTCCCTCCACCCATGTGCACTAGCTTTGGTTTATCAGCTAGCCAGATAAACTCTGAGAGTACATACAGCTATGTGTCATTGCTATTACCGTATTTCAAAGTGACATTCCATTCAACTTATGATGTACATTTATGATACACAATAAGGAGGTTGTTGTGACTAGCTATATTACTATGGCAAACTAGAAAGCCACAGTCTAGGATGCACTAAGGGAGGTTGTGACTTCACTTTTCAAACTACATGACTATGGTTGTTGTTGCTCCAAAATTGAGTGTGACTATGTAAGTGTTAATAAACACACACCATCTCTCTCGTAACAACAACTCAGACAGTCGGCCACAATGTTCTCCTTTCCACTCGATGATATTCCATGCTGAACTCGAACTCAGTCAGCTTCATAGACCAATTATGTAGTCTGCGGTTCTCCTGCTTAGATGTCATCAAAGTCACTAGAGCCCGGTGGTCTGTCACCCAATTTCCTCCATTCCTTCAAACTATCATCCGCCTTCACAGCCTCCCTAAAACTCTCACCATCATTTCCTGCCCCTACTGGTCCAATTCTACCAGCCAACCCAATCAACTCACTATCTTTTCCCATAACTGGTACTCGGCCCTCAAATGCAGTAGGTATTGCCTCTCGCTCACCACTACCATCACTGTTATCACCTCCACCCATTTCCTCAGAAGAATCCAAACTCAAGTCCTCATCCACACAACTCAACCCATCTGCCAAAGCATCCTGCTCATCACCGAACTCTTGTAACTCCTCCTCATCCAAAACACACCATACAGGCTCATCCCTCGATTCTTTATCTCCACCACCTACACCACCACTGCCCACAGCAATGTGTACCCAAAGAATGACTTGGGAGTAAAGGGGGAAGGGAGGGTGGGAAGGGAAGGTAAGGGAGAAGAAGGAATAATGTCACAAATTGTCTAAGACTATGGGAGTAGCTTGGTAGAAAAATGAAATAATGACATACTAAAATATGAGGGCAAAATCTTGTTTACCATTGATGTGTACAACTATGGGATAAAAGGTAGGAGTTGATTCATAGTTAGGTGTCTGGCTTACTATCTTTTCGTACTAACACCACACCATATTTGTAGATGACACGAGTTAGATTTGTATCTGTGTACTCTTTTACTGATTTAGGGTGACTCAGTTTTAATCCAGGAATTTTATTTGAGGGAGGGATGGAGGAAGTGGAACAGGTAGAAGTTCAGTCCAATATTCTTTTTACTTATGGGCTATAAGGTATATACTTTATTTTACTTTTGCACCGAACAGCATTGTCCCAGTTTATATTTATTTTAATTTGATAATTATTATATATTTATGGGTTTATAGATTGATTTATGTGTGTATTGTAGTTTTAAGTTTCTTTATTAGCATAGTCTTAAATAATTGCGTGATCGACTTTCAAAATTAATACACATATACCTCATATTATTGTAATTTCTCACATGTACTCTACTTAGAAGCATATTTTTTGATGTCACATAACATTGCCCACACGGGAATCTAGGTCTTCTTAGTCTCTGACTGGTAAATATATATACAAGCATAACTTGAGTAATTATTATGAGCCTGGTTTAACTGAATGATTATGCCACCTTTGGGACCTCATGTATTTTATTAACCCTCAGCGCGCATGCGCGAGAGGGTTATAGTAGTCTGTCATTCATTCATTCATTCATTCATTCATGTATAAGGGGTTGTTCTAAATGTTTATGCCAATAAAAAAAAAAGCCCTGGAAATGCCTCAAGAAATGCAAGCTGGCTAATTTTATTTTTATATTCACAAATAGAACAAAATTATTTACTGTTGTTGAGCTAAAAATGTAAGAACTTGGTTATTCAACAAAAGTGACTTCTCTTACAAATTATTGCACTTTTTAATTGATGCTGAGGGTTTGCACACTTAGTGCTCTAGTTATTACTCAGTACTTTTCTTTTGATACCTTATGTTACGATCTTTGGGCTGCTCGACGTGAGTGTTAACAATAAACCATCTCTAGCAATGACAATTCTAGCAAAAACAAACAATTCTCCGATAATTCATCCTAAGGTTGATTAACACATGAAAATACATAGAGGATTTCCCATTGTATGATATGTTCAGTATTTTAATATATTTTATTATCAAATGATGTCTATATACAGTTTCAAATATGTTTCTGCTACTTCTGGCAACGATATCATCAACTGTTACCATTAGTCAAGTACTAGGGCAGTGTAAGTATATTTATAGCTATTATTATCTCAAACCCTGTGATAGTGTTTAAAGAATGGTAAACAAATCCAGCAATAACGATGTCTTAGTTTAACTGATATAACTCAGAATGTAAGCAGTTGTTGGCTACATTCATGCAAACAAGTGAAAAAATACATGCCATTGTTGAATGCTTAACCCTTTCACCAGCAGGTTTACAATGACCAGTGTGGTAACTTGAAAATTTTATGATTGTACAAAGACAATCAGCAAGAGAAGAATTTTTAAAGCAAGTTAACATAAAAACGATTTACTAATAGTACCGTAGTCCAAAAAAAAAAAGCTAAAAATTCAGACTTACCGTTTGCTAACGGTTCGATTTCAAACTCAATTTCAGACGATCACGATGTTGCCACTGAGTTCAAACAAAGTGTATGGCTTGTTCACCTTCTAGTTACTAAATTCTGAGCTTCAAAGCCTAAAAAAAAAATATGGGGTGGACCGACGCTCAAAGGTCAAGCATTCTTGCAGCCATATTTTTTTAAATATTCTAAAAAATAAATTACGGATGCTTTCATTTCAATTTCTATTATAGGAAGTACTACATCAGAGCAATTTGATATCAATTTTTTAAAATTTGGAGAAGTGCCGACTCAATCCCCAACTAGCCTAACTCCTACTATCAGAAGTTAGTTAAATTAAGTATAAGATATGATATGACACAAAACTAAACACTATCAGCCATGTCAAAACAGAACCAGGTACAAAAACAGCTGCTTTAGTAGTCAACCACTGACATAATGAAGCACCAGGAGGTGCGAACCCTCAGCGTATGTCCATTTACACACAGACAGTTGCTACTTACGAAGATACAAAGAAAGAAACAAACAACAGAGCGAAGGGAATGCCTCTAGGTTAAAACAGATCTGCTCCGCGGTATATAACTCGACTCTAGCCTCCTTACACACGTGAAGCGCGACAATTGCAACAGCAGCACAAGCCGGCTGGCCACTGTCTACTCGCTGCAATTTTCAGCTCACGTGATTATAACATGCGGTAAAGGGGAGTTACCGGTGGCGCAATACAACGATCGTACGTACGGCTAAAATAGACTAGCTTTTTCTTGAAAACTAAGTCAAAACAAAAAATTCTAGCACATTAAAGGGACTTATTGTGCAAATTTCTCTATCTATACACCGTTTCAGAGCCGGGAAGGCCGTCGTCTTTGAGATCCGTTGTTGAATGACACACACACACACTGACACACACACACAGTGACACACAGACAAAGTGACTACTGTAACCCTCTCGCGCATACGCGCTGAGGGTTAATGACACACAGAGGAAACTATGAATGACAAGTGTTAATTAGTCTGCATGTACTGAATAGAAGCGTTTCTTATGCAATGTCCAGACCACAAGTGGGAGGGGCCCCACATTAAACTCACAAATGCAACTAAACACTGTTCTTAACACGCTTATAAACGTAACAAACACCTTATTCTAAACACACACACAAATATGACTAAATAATCAACCACGTTCACAAGACGGCTAGAAACTCTATTCTAAATGCTCTCACAAGTGTAACTGAATACTATTCTATACTGAACTTGAGACTTCAGTGTTTAACCAGCCATACCCAGTGGTTACAATTAATAAGCCTACTATTTCCTTTATTAAACTTGACACCGATATTTGGCCTACTGTATGTTTCTAAGCCATCTTGACTAGCATTTACTGTAAGAATTTCTAAGCACTGTAACAGGATGAAATCTTGCGAATAGATAGTAGCACTGATAAAAGGCATGCTGAAGCTAACATACTTTGAATCAGTTCATTGTTAATTTAAAATAAAACAAAAAATAGAGAACAACAAAATCAAAGTATTTTATGTACAATGAATTTTTCACTGGTATCACAGACAGTACTCTCTAGCATTATAGTGTTATTGAATTGTCTGGACAACATGGTACTATAAAATATAATACAGTCTTTCCTTGATTATCCAGACTTCAATTATCCAGACCCACCAATCCCTCCCCCCCTTGGGTTATCCATACCACCCCCCCCCCCCCCCTCCCCTCCTTCCCCTGTAATTTGTGCTTACAGCTACGTGGCAGCTGGTACAGTACTCCCTATAGGTACAGTGTAGTTAGTGTAGTTAGTGCTGCAACTAGCATCTTAGAGTTACAACATCAGCCTGAGGCTACTCCTCACAACACCAGTGTTTTGATCTCACTAGGGAACTAGCCGCCAAAAAGAGAGTATTAACATACAAACAAACTACATTACTTAGTTATACACACAAAAAAAACTAATCTTATGCATACTTTTTTGAAGAATATTAATGAATATAATTAATTTGATAATGAATATCATTATTCACGTATCCAGACAATTTCACATATCCAGACACCACACTAGATTAACTGACCGAAGGTGTCTGGATAATCAAGGAAAGACTGTAGTGAATTTTCTGGGGGAAAAAATCTTATGGTTTTTTTTTTTTTGAAAGTCAATAAAATAAAAGGTCCCATATATTTAAGCATTCCTACATCTTCCGTGCCAGTTAAAATATTTTTTATCATAAAAAAAGGTGATTTGACCTGACAGGTGTTGTTAAAGACAAAACATTTGAACACTCATGTTCATTAGATGCCATCATGACTTTTGGTTGGAAGAAATAACTTATTAAATGAGATACTTTTAAATACAAAACTTCACCTTCAGTTAAGGCTATTATTTTTATATAAAGCTTAACTTACCGAAGTCCACAGAACTCTGTTACTAATTGCAATATAATTTGATAGTATTTGCAGGAAACACTATAGCTATCTTTAAATGATGCATTTGAGTTTTTCATAAGTATTTGTAGTTATATTTAAATGCCATTTAATGACCCGGACCCTGCTTTATATATTACTTACATGAGTCAAAGGCAACAAATAGTTCAACTGTAGGTGTGTATATTACATCTATTAATCCTATGTCCGCTTTTATACTTCCTCAAAAAAAAGTTTTGATGCTTCAGAACGGCCATAATAATTATGACATTGATTCGGGTATTCTTGGCTGAATTATATTAAGGTATCACTGTTTTTTTAGGAACAATATCCTGGTGTATATATATATGTGACCGTCTATAGGAAAACCAGGCACAACGCGGCACCTTCGAATTTTTTTTTTTTGCACTTACGGAGTTGTCGGCGTCCAGATATTGAGCTCTCCAAGTTTTATCGTCGCAGCTTTAGTCGTTCCTGCTATAATAGACCTAACCGTTCCCTTCCGTAGGCTTGAAACAATACATTTTTAAGAAATCGATCGATCTTTACTCGATATTACGCACGCCGCGTTGTGCCCGGTTTTCCCGTAGACGGTCACATATATATAATATATATGTATTTAGATCGATATATCATGAACCTATTTTGGGGCCATTTTTAACTTTGTTTTGTATTATCTAGGTCCTATTACTAATGTTGCTATATATCTGAACTCAGGAGGACAATCATTGAATGACCAAAATAACTTACAGTTAGTATTAGAAGGAACAACAATAGGAGCTCAAGCTACATCAGTGACTTGGAGAAGAAATGGAAGTCCAGTTGATAGAAACACAATACTACCAAATGGGGGTTCATTCTTTGATGGTGGAGGAGAAATTATTGAAGGAAATGGTCCATGTGAATGTCAAGTATATAGAAATGCTCTTCAAATTAATGGATACTTACCTGGAAATTACACCTTCACTGCTACTAATAGTGAAACTCAAACTCCAGTAACCTCAACAGTATTCCAAATAAATGGTACATATTAAATATGTGAAATATAATTAGTGGGTGAGTGAAGCAAGTGAGACACTATCAGTGTAGCAGACAAGTATTTTAGAGAGCTGTTAAATGATGCACTACGTCTCTTCAGTGTGCCATTAAGGAGACAGACATTTGAATTAACAACATGTTCAGTATGCCGCTAAAAATTGCACTAAAAGATGCAAATTCAAGATTACTATTAGTCTTGCGAAGTCCATACGGGCACGATGTGATTATATAAGTTCTAGAAGTCCAACAAGTATTTATTGATGGATTGCTTTTATGCAATTAGCAAATACTATCAAGTAAATTTCAAGAACTTTCCAAAGCAGCCCCATTACTTAATAGATAGAACTATTGAAGTGAGGTTGATATTTTTGTGCCACTGTTAACTTTGTTCTCTTCCCCCTCCCCACCACCCCCCCCCCCCCCCCCACCCCCATACTAAGTCCCCATCACGTTGCCAGTCTTTTTCTGATATCAGATTCACCTACTTGTCCCTTACCATATGTGACCGGATTGTGAAAACCCGGCTAAACGCGGCATCTAAATTGTTTCTAATTTATTCTACCCAGTAGCTGCACGGGCCTTGGGATGCCTTCCTCCTAATTTGGAAGCTGTAGCACAAGCCGTCTTCGCCCTACGCACTACAGCACTTCAGTATTTTTGCTAAACTTATTATTGCTGATTTCGAAAAAACGCCGGGTAAAGGCGTTGCTAAGGTCAGGGGGCGTGCCTTGTGTCCGTATACTATTACTGCGTGTCTCCGGGACACTATGGAATAAACCGGTTAAAGGCGGATTGAAAGAAGTCTAAAAGGCTTAATGCAGGGCTCCTTAAGAAACTATGATGACGAGAATTGCGTGAGTACGTGAATTATGTAGAATAGTAAGTGAATTAGTTAGCTACAGTTTTTTCCCGGCTGTTAGTGAAAAGCCCGCCAATAATTTCTTAGCAACTCTCCGTACACGAGTCCAACCGGCTAGTGTTTCTAGCCTCCTAGTGTGAGTTCTAGAGCACGCCAGAGCTTACAACTGCGTCATAAGCTAGAGCTAACTGGTGTCTATCCATTTCTGCCATAAAAATTTTTTCGAAAAAAATTGACCCATAAGGCTTTACCCGGTGATACTGAAAAAAATTGTTTGCCGCGTTTAGGCGGATTTTCCCAAATCCGGTCACATATATTGTATGCATGCAGTGTAGTAGGAAGATGTAAAACACTGGGGGGAGAGAGCTTATTGTTAGGGTGCATTTGTACCCCCTGAAACTGGTTTTGCCCCGGTGAATATTAATGTGATCTTCATGGTTACATTTGCCACAAAATTATCATCAATTTTATAAAAATGAGAAATCCTCCTGAAATTTCAAAAATGTTTCTAACAAGCCAAACTCTGTAGGGGCTACTAAAATGAAGGGGAAACATCTGAACTAGCCTGATTTAGCAACTGCTAGTTTTCACGTACAACCTGTTACTATTTTGGATATGTAATTTAATAATAAAGATCACTTATCATAGGTGTAAAGCATTTAGTGTAGTATGAGCATGACGAAATATTGGGGGGGACAGGCCTCAGGTGCCACACTTCCTACTCAGCTAGTATGCATTATATATTATACATGTGAGTGGGGTCTAGAAAAAGGAATGTTAATGCGCAAACCCAAAAAATTGAGTTTTTTTATGCTAATAATAAGCTACAATTCACCTCCACTTAGTGTACTGGAAGGTAAAAACCTTCACTGTATTTCAACAAAGCAATTGAACATGAAATTGAGAAAACATAAATTGAATTGTCACTCCTCAATTATTGATGTTTCCATATACTTAATGGCGTACTCAGCATATGTAATTAAATCTTGAAGCCGCTTTTAGCAGTGATTAAAAAATGTTTGAGTGAGTTCACTTTTAGCTTTTGTAGCATCTCACAGCCAGGCTTGTCAGAATCCTTTGCTACTCTATATGCTGTCAGCCAGAGGTAAGCTGTATAGTAATCTCAAAGATATGCCAGTTTTTTGCTGCTAGTTTTAAACCCCGCCCATTCCCCCGTTTATTATATTTTGAGAACGACAGAGAATAAAAAGTAGCTTGTCTTTTCACGTCACACTTGGGGTCTTGCTGTTTTGACATTCGAATTTTTTTTAAAGTGTGGAAATTACAATACAAAGCAAGAAATGTAACAAACAAAACTCAATGTAATTAAGGATAATAAAAAACACTAAACTAAACAATACCATCCAGGGATGGAGGGAGAATAGGGAACCTATGCAGCCACAGGCAAGCATTCCCTCTCCACAGCGCTGTGGCCAGTCTCCTGAATAGCTTATTACAATCAATATGTGTCTAATTTTTTTTATTACAGTATGAACTAGGCTAGCTCATCTGCCGTTTGTGTTGAAGCAGATCACTAGTTTACAAATTTAGTGAAATTGTGTATTTTGTGTTGTTTTATTCCACAAATAATTAATCTGAGTTTTGACAACAGACAGCTAGTCTACTAGTGCACAGCATTTGCTTTTGTAGGTACATTTGTGTGTTACTGTGATGGTTGAAATTGAAAAACACTGAACATTTTTTGGTTACTACTTCATATATGTTTACAGCAGCTCCAGATCCTCCTACTAATGTTATACTGAGACAGATTAGTAATAGGAGAGTACAGGCCACTTGGACTCCTCCAGCTGGTTTCTCTGGAGCTACATATAGTGTGTTTATTAATTCCTTGAACCTTAGTGATGGTGGCTTTCCGGTGACTGAAACTAATTACACCACTGATCCTCAGTCCACTGACTCTAACATTACTGTTCATGTAAAAGCCACAACTGGCTCTTATCTAAGCATTCAAGCTGCATCTTCAACTCTTGTGATTAGAGGTAAAATATTCAAAAATATCCATTTTTCAGTAATGCAAACACGGGGATGTACATAAGTCAGCAATAGGTTACTACTTTAATTTGGAATGTCATAATTTCAATGTCATAATATATTCAATTTTCTATCAATTGCAAGCAAAAATGTATTGCAAGCATTGTAAAAATAAGCAATTTGGGTGCCTTAAGGTTAGATTGATTTGTAATTCAAATTATCAGGGCAATATTGCAACCTGTGGCACCAAAATATATACTCTAGCACTTATGTTTTAGGAATTTTATTATTATTACCATTTTTATTGGCCATCACAGAATGTGAGCATCATAAAACTGAAATAACAATTACTGGAAGTTACCTGAGTACAACCCAAGAAATTATAATTGCTCTGCAATGATAATAATTTGCCATTATAGTTCAATTTTAATGTTATCTTTTTTACATGTAAGTAATGTATATGCAATAATTTGGTAATAATAAAAGAAAGAAGTTTTAGTAAACTTGTAATTCGTTAGGAGTAATTGTTTCAATACCTCACTTTAGACATGATGCATCAGGATCATAAACAGATAAATCAACATTTTCACTTTAACATCACAGATAATTAGATTAGGCAAACACATGCAATATTATTGGCAATATATATTGCACTATATGTGTACACAGATCGAGTCGTACTGCCACCAACCATCTACGTGGCATCACTATTGCCTTCACAAGTTACGCTCATATTCTATCCTCCTACTTATAGTTTATCAATTGATATGTATACGGCTACATTGACTAGTACAGTTTGTAATGGAGTCCCTACTAGAACAGGATCTACTACTAATACATATTCACTTACTATTGGTAGTTTGGAGGCTGGTATTCAATACTCTGTTAGTGTCACTGGTAGAAACACTAATCTTAACTTAGCAGCTACATCCATAGATACTCTGACTACCTCAGAAGCAGGTATAAAAGTTAGAATAGTTTTTTACAGTATATGTTGCTATACATAATGTCTGTAATATATATAATATATATTGCACTAGTCAGCTTACAATATGTGAGTTATTTCATGAGCACACATAAGTATTTTCACAATCCTAAGGCGAGTAAGCGTGAGAGTGAAATGTCACCTCATGTCATATTGTACGACGAGTGTAATAAATTGTTTATTATACATTGAATATTTTTCAAAACAGTCTATGAACTGCTTCAAATCCTCATCATTTAAGGGTAACTCTATCATACTTTTAAAATTATGTTGTCCAGAACTATGCATGGGCATGCTGGGCATTCCCTATGCAGCATTCAATATTGGAATATGTTGAATGCTGGCATGATGCTGAAATACTCATGGAAAATTTCCGATATTTAATTTTAAAATACATATTTATGATGTCCAATACTAGCCCTAGTGCTTTAATGTAAACAAGAATTTGCTTAGGGCAGTAATTTCATATCACTTGTGTTTTTTATTATTACCTGGATTATTACTTTATGGGTTATTTCATCCCTCCCCCGTTATAGTGCCACCCGGTTATAGTGCTGCTCTTTGTGTTTTGATATAATTCCGTACACAATACATTTATTATAATATTCTAATACTGGATAATATCACTCGGCTGAATGATAAACCATTCATGCATGCAGCACTTACATAAATAGTAAGCCAACAGATATATGATATTCTCCGCTATCAAATTATATATGTCATATATATATAATATATATAGTACTTATTGCATGAGTCAGAGTGTGATATGGCAAAATATTTCATAATCAGGCTAATTTATTTTCACGAGCCAGAGGCGAGTGAAAATGAAGCCTGAGAATGAAATATCTATAGCAAGTATCACTCTGACGAGTGTAAGAAGTGATATCTTCACTGCAGTAGTTTGTACTAGGATTGGTAACTCTTGGTGTGAGGTTGGCTATAAAACTCTATAGGGCTCCCCACACCCCCAGCTGATATTTTAGCAATTGCTCTAACCTGGTTGGGTAGGCTTCACTAGAGGAATGCAGCTGTAAAAACCCAGAAAACTGGTAAGCCAGGGCTGGTTGCTATAACTACTAGGGTAACTAAGGCACCCAGGGTACGAACCGTTAGTGCATTATTACACAATTAAGATTTCTTCAAATTATTTTAACTTCTAACGACAGAGGACACACGCAATTAAGAAAAAATATGTGACTATAAGTGATCATGTGACTGTGGTATGACGTAAACCAATGTATGCGAAAGGTAAGGGTTGTTGCATCAAACTTGCGCTTGTGTGGAGCTAAAGTTTCTCTGCATTTACCGGAAACTAGCTCAAAATTTGAAGGGAAAAAAAAAGTCAATTTAAGGGCTTAAATTATACTACTGCATCAGGTCATACTTGTTTTAAAGGTTAGTTCTTAGCCATTCATGAAATCAAATTCTGACAGATAGACAGACAGATGGACAGACAGACAGACAAACACACTACTATAATGCTCTCGTACATGCGTGCTGAGGGTTAATGAGCTTGCGCAATTCAGCCTTGAGATAACACCATGTGATTAACGTGAGTTATCTCACGGGTCACGTACCTAAAAATAACATTGTGAAGATATCTAGTGTGGAATATATATATATACATATGTATATAATATAATATATATTTTACAGTTCCTAATGGAAGCCCTGGGATTCCAATGGCAAATTTAATAACATCAACTACAGTTTCACTCTCATGGTTAGAAATGGATTGCTTGGAAAGAAAAGGAGTGATAACAAGTTACGTAATTCAGTATGGAGAAGGAACTACTAGAGATGTAACAATCAATACACAATCTAGTGCTACCACTCATCTAATCACTGGCCTCAAGCCCTTAACTGAGTACACCTTCACTGTAGCTGGAGTCAACAGCGTTGGCACTGGACCATTCTCTAGAGCTAGTGACATTATACGAACAATGGAAAATTGTGAGTTGTAATCTGAAGTTCAATTAAAATAAAGTTACGTACATTACAATAAAGTTGTACACATTACTGTCAAGCACTTTGCCCTATAAAAGCCCACAATTACAATGAAACATCAAACACAGAGCTTTCAACTCCATGTGTATTTAACAAAGAAACTACAACCAACTACCTCATCTCATAGTGAATGTTTGACATCACAATTTCTATGTTTCTGCACAAGGTAAGAGGTAATAAAAGAAGAACATTGTAAAGATATCTAGCGTGGAATAAAAAAAAAAATAAAAAAAATAAAAAAATAAAAATATGTTAACCAGCTATGAGAAAACCAACCACTGTGACAAAATAAAAAAGCAAATTTATGCGGTAGTCCTGTGGTTCTAACAAGCCAAAGGCCACTTACCATTCATTCTTTAGCTTGGAGCGTTTCCATGGTCTACATAAACATTCAGAAAGCCATAGAATTAGCTCCATTATAAAAATTAAACTCAAGAGAAAAATTGCGTTTAAATTTTTATGGTGATTTCCGTGCATGGACCATTATACTATTACAAAACAATTATGTAATGTTAATTTAATTTTCCCAGGAAAGGGCGACCTCTCAGCTAGAGTTTTTGTGTGGTGTTCTGAAATATTTCAAGAGCAGGCTAATTTATTTTCATGAGCCACAGAGTGAAATATCTAGCCATATCACTCTGATGAGTGTAATAAGTGGTTTATTCTAAACTAGTTATCTTCACTGCTAAAGCTTATACTAGGACTGGTAACTCAGGGTGTAAGGTTGGATGTAGGGGTTCCCCACACCTCCAGCTGACATTTTAGCAGCTGCTTTAACCTGGTTGGGTTGGCTACACCAGAGAAAGGTAGTTGAAAAACCAGGAAAACTGGTAAGCTGGTTGCTATAACTACTAGGGTAATGAGCTTGTGCACAGCTGAAATATATTGTCAACACTCAGTTTTCTTCATTTCTTTTGATGCATAGCTAAGTAGAGTAAATCTGATCCTTTTTTTATATATAATTCATTTCATATTGTTCATTGTAATCACTCTTATAGTATTGTAGCTAATGCATCAATGTAGCTTCTTACTCATCACTGTGTCTCAAAGAACTTATTTTCTTCATGATTTTTTTTCAAAAACATCAAATAAATGATGTACAACTTAATGAAAATAGTTGAGGAGGTGTGGCTCAAGTGATCAGAGAAAATAAGGGAAACCCCCTTTTAAAAATTCTAGATCTACCTGGCCCTGCCTAGTAGTTATAGCTACTGATCAAGCTCACAGGGTTTTCCAGTTTTTTACAGCTACCTTCCTCTGGGTGTAGCCTACCCAACAGGGTTAGAGCAGCTGCTTAAAGAACAGCTGGGACATGGGAAGCCCCAACAGCCAACTTTACACTGTGTGAGTTACTGGGTCCCAGTACAAACTACAGTAGCTAAGATATCTAGTATGGAATAAACCACTTGCTACACTAGGCAGAGTGATATAGCAAGATATTTCACTCTCAGGCTTTATTTTCACTGGCCTCTGGCTCATGAAAGTAAGTTACCTGCTTATGAAATATTTCGCCATATCACACTGTGACTCATGTAATAATTATTATATATATATATATATATGCATGTGCTGAGGGAGTATACAGTGTGTTGTTGTATCAAATGGTCTCCTATACAGAACTAGAACTTACTGAATGTTTATTTGGCCAGATTTTTAAGTAGGATGTTGACTTGATTATTTTTTTCTTACTCCTTACTGACTTGTGTTTGACATAGCAAACATAGCTACTACAGAAGATGGAAATGAGCCAACATTTACAACTGCAGAGGTAATCACTTCTGCTGCAACATTTTCACAACAAGGAACTCTTTTTTCTGTATGTAATGTATCAGGTAACTGAGGATATTTGGGTGTGTAACATGATTCTATTCAGTGATTGTTTTACTTTAGATTATATTATTGTGGGAGTAGCAGCAGTTTTGGCTACAGCTGCATTGTACTCACTGATTCTAGTGATTGTACTACTGGTCATTTATAGTATGAAGAAACGAAAAAGTGGCAAGAAGTGAGTTCATTTAATACATTTGAGTTTAAATATAGAATTTAGGTTAATAAATAACCAATAGCCTTGAACATGATCATGACCTATTTTACAATTGCCTTAGTATAATAATCTGGTGTGTAATTAAAAGTAATAATACATGTATTTACAAACTTAAAGTTGTCATTTTTCCTGATATTTGATGTCATGGTAATCAATAGCATCAGCCTTTACTTGCTACTGAAAGTAATGGTTGTTGTACTTGCCATTTATTGCTGTCATATTTTGGATCCGTAGCTATATTCTTTTCTATAAAAGTAACTAAATAACTGAGTACAGTTGAACCTTTCGAAAACCTCAAAGTTTTGGGGCAAACATCTTGACCATTGTTGGTAGTTGCATTCTTTCAGAGTTTTTATCTCATTCATTAAAGTCAGTATAATTACAACATATACCAAACGACGCTAAAAAGGTGCCCCTTTACCTAATTCTTAATTTATTTTCAAGAGCCTCAGGCGAGTGAAAATACAGATTGACAGTGAAATGTATTACTATACCACCTCTGATTGGTGTAATAATACCAGGTCAGAACAGCTGCTAAAATATCAGCTGAGGGTGTTGGGAACCCATATAAACTAACATTTGTGTGTTACAGCCAACTTTACTAGCTACGTTACCAGCCCCAGTATAAACTACAGTAATTAAGATGTGTAGCATACAATAAACCACTTAGTACACACATCAGAGGTGATAGAACAGATATTTCACTCTCAAGCTTCATTTTCACTTTCCTGTAGCTCATGAAAATAAATTAACCTGCTTCTAAAAAGGAAGCTTGGATGAGTGATGATAATTCTGTTTTCCTTACCAAGTGGTTTTCAACTGGGAATTTGATATCCATGACTCCAGTGTGAGTTTTGAAAGGAGCCAGTTTTGAAGATCAAGACTTTTAGCTACCATCTACTAATTCACTGTAGCAAAATGTGTATCTTAACAGGCTAAGAATGATATATAATTGGATAATGCAGTACAGGTTTTTTCAAACTTAAAAATTCTTGTTTGACATATTGGTAGATACAATTGGTACCCTTTTGCCTACATTTATATATATCATGTTTTCATCAATTTTCCACCACTTTACTAATATATAACTTTGGATTGATTACTTTTACTTATTTAAACCCCACCCAATACTTTAGGCATTGCAAATTTGGTAGCTTGCTTGATTGGCATCTACACTATAAAATGCTTCAGCACAAATGACGAGCAAGCTAGCCTAACTTTAAAGTGATAACTAATTATGAGCTACGGCTCTTGGCATCATTTAAATTGGTAAGTGCGACCCCCTTTTTTTTTACCTGCACCACTGATTACATAAGTTGGTAAAGCATCTTGATGAATTAAAGTAATGTACCTGTCACTCATATAATAATTTGCTGGCCTTGAAAAGCAAGCTGCATGGAGCAGAGCTCTAAGCGCCTGAACGCTTGTACAAAGCGTTGCAGACCCAACAGCACTATTTTCTTTTCATCATTAAATGGGTAGCTAGGTCAAGTTAAAGCATTTTAATTTCAACAGCTTATAAATAAGCTAAACAAGAAAGATAAATAAACTAGTGATGTGCTTGAGCACTAATGGCGATCGAGCCTAAAACTACACTATTGTTAAATGATTGATTTAACTTCTAACACTCAAGCTACTAAAAATGTGAAGTTTTTAAATTCAGTAAGTTTTTTGAGTTTTAACTGCACCCTCAAAGAATTCAAAGCGGTAAACAATTCAATTTCTAGGATGAAACAGGTAATGATCGATAAACCAGAGGATTCCATTTAGTGAAGTTTAGGATGGAGTGGGACACCGAGCTAACACAAAAATACGAGAGTGTCAAAGTACAAATGACATATGTATGTCCATAAACTCAATGGTCATGAACATAAAGTTACTATTGTGAAAATGTTTAACGTAAGATATATTTAATTATATATATATAATGTACATGTGTATAGGTATCTATGTGTGTGTTGCTGTTAGTATGACCTAAATATTAGGGTAAACATGAAATGTTACTACTAATTTCAAGCATGAACTCACTTGCCGTACTTTGTAGTCCTCCTCACTATTGCAGGTGAATTTAGTTAACTCTACTTTATCAGTCAAAAAGCTATGGTGGAAAATTCAACTGAGCTCTAGTGTTTAGCTACTAGAGTCGTTCCAACAGGATCATATCTTTGTTTTATGTTCAGAGATTGGTACACTCAGACCTCGTGGTTTTGTTCAACGCATTGATATTACACATTCTTCTATGTCTACTTTCCTCAGAACTACATTTCATAGGGATAGTAGAAGTACAAGTCACGCTTGAAATCTCGTATTTTTTAAATGATTAAGTTTTTTTTTTATAAAGTAGCATTATAATAGTGTCTTAATTTATAGTGTAATTCTAATTTAACGGTTTAATCATCTATCAGTCAAATTGCTTTTTCATAGACATAACCTACTGCACCAAATTTCCAATAAGACTTAGCTATATATTCACTTTTGTTACTATTGCAGACCTATCAGCACTATACAACTGTCTGAATGTGTAGCCTATGGACAAACTCTCAAGGATGATACTTCAGTTCACGAGTATGAAGCTGTTATACGACCAACAAACATTCCTTCAAATTAATGATTATACTAGCTACTCATTCTTAATTTATTTATTTATATAGTTTGGTTAGGCTTGTTTTTTTTTTTTTAACAAGGTTAAAATAAAGTTCGTATTTTGTCAAACATTTAAAGCATAGCTGTAACGTTTGTCAGCTTCAAGATGTATTTGATCAAAATTCAAATGACAAACATATCACATGACAATCACATGATAGTCACACACTAATTACACAGTATCCATGGTAAAGGTCGACATAACTATATCGTTAACCCTTTCACCGGTATAACCGCCATATGGCGGTCGAGGTACCCATCGGCACAAAAAGAATTATAAAAAATGAACCGCTCACGCTATCGACTTGTTTTAAACACCAAAATAGAGCTAAAGCTTAGCTTTATTGCATATAATTTTTATTAACGCGCAGGTATACGGTAACTAAGGAAACCGTGACGTAGTATTCCGTCGAATTTTATTAGCCTAATCAGCAGTAGCATGGCTTCGCGCAGACGGTGTTATTAGTTTGTTGTTCGACGATTAGTTCGTTGTTCGACGGTGAGTTTGGATTATCTAAAGCGGAGAACGATGAAGGGAACTTGCAAGAGAGCAGTACAGATATTTTTGCTTTCATTGGATCGCCAACAGTTACTTCTAGGGAAGTGGAAGCTTTAGAAGATGCTGTGCATTCTTCTGATGATAGCACTAGCAATGGATCTGAATCTTCAGATGCTGAAGGTGAGTCATAAACACTGGGAATGTCTTAGATAGCTGTGCTTAGCAATGCAATGATAGTTAGTTCTAGGTTTAGCTAATAGAGCATAGTAAGCTAGGTTATGCAGTTTACATATTAGCTGCAATGATAGCAACAAACACTGATTCAACACTAGCTAATGATAGCTATCACAGCTAACTCAATATTAGAGAGATCAATGTGTGATTTAGAAGTACATTTTATCAAGAAGAATGTTCAGGCAAAAAACATAAGTAATTCAAATAATTTTTATGTTTGCAATTTGTAGTTGTAAACAATACAAGTGAAGATGAAATATCTTCAAATTCAAGTGGACGTGCATGCAGTTCAGATGAAATCAGTTGTCATGACGTGGACGTGGACGAGGTAGACGTGCATGTTCTTCTATTTGAAAGAAAAGAAATACATCTCGTCCTGGAAACCGCCACGAATCTCTTATTCAATGCTCCTTTTGCAAGGTCCATTTATGTGTTGCACCTGAACGTAACTGTTTTTGAAGTATCAAACTGTTACAGATTTTTTATTATAAGCAACATTTTTGTAAAACTTTAGATATTTTATTATAAATATATAATTCAATCATCTAGATGTAAATATAATTGTATAATCAACATTATCACTTTTATATTAAAATAATTCAGTAAATATTATGAAACGTTAATTAAATTTTTGTGGTTTGTTGCTAGGCAACATATATGTGGTTTTTCAAAATCCCTAACTATTATGCTACATGAATATATATGGTTGCTAGGTACTTTTTTCAATGTTTAATTTGTTATGATTTTTAAAATCTATTGGCATATTTTCTTTTTAAAAATCTACCGGTGAAAGGGTTAATGACTACACAAAAAATGATAAGGATACAGTTGACAATGAAATTAATGAACCAACTTGTTAGTTCCTTAGGCACTAGCTATAAACAATCAGCAATGTGTACCATTCTTGATGGCTTACAAAATGGCCTGGATTCTTCTGAAGTTGACTGGATTGAAGTCTAAGTGGCTATTACTGTAAAGGTTCTGAGGCTGGACACTCGATCCATCTCTGTTGTCCTGTCAGAGCAGCAGTCTATAATAGGCAAATCTAATACTAGTATATACTTCAGGAGTGGACTTCAACTCTATGGCATCACCACTAGCTTGAGATTCTTTTGTCAGCTTACAATATCACCTTATGCTCTTATTATCACATCTTCACTGTATAACTTCTAGGCCCACACTAGCTATACATATGATTTGTGAGAGCACTTTGTTTCTGAGAGCTGCATACACTTTGTATTGTGGCTTGACTTGCTTGTTGTGATAAAACTCCCCAGCCAATCACAGCTAGTGCAAAGAGTCTTTCTCCAGTTTGTGTAGCTCGTAAATCGTTGTGAAGCCTACGAAGAGGTGATCCTGAGCATTCACAAGGACACGAACTTAAGGAAAGAGAGTGGCAAATAGTTTCAATAATGTGAATATGTTTGGCAGAGCATTTGCATTGCTTCTTTCAATGCCTATACTGACCACTTTAGAATGCATCCGGCCAAAGCCAGAAGTCAGTCCTCTGCCAGATTATGTGCTCCCTGCAGGTTTTGTGCGCATATTATTGTGTAAATTTGAGGGAAAATATGCACTACTAACTGAGCGTTATATTCAGCTTTAGAATGGTTGATGCATGAATACTGTGCCAATGCTTTTAAGATAGTATCTACGACAGCTTATTCTAAAGTTATATGCTTAACATAAGCTAGATAATGGTACAAGATAGATTAATTTTTGACGGATTAAAATTATGCACAGCAGAGAAATATGAGATAAATATAACAATCTTTATAATTATGACACATTTATGACCTGTCACAAACATCACACACATCTAGCAGCTGACAATTATTATCAGCAGCTGGATAAAACAACTCCAAACACAACACTTTGTCTGCTCACACTGGATATATAGCTGATGACACAGAGAAGAAGGGTGAACTGGCTGTTACTCCTGATTTGATTCTTTCTCTATGACCGTGCACACACTCCTCCAAAAGTTGTAATTATGTAGGAAACAAAGCAACACATAGCTAACAACTAACAAGGGTAGCTAATATGAACTTAACAAATGACATAAAACTCAGGACATAATAGCTTGTTTCTAGGCTTGGAAAAAATTAACTGATAACACATTATGAAAAGAACTAGTAACCTAAAGCCATTAACACACACACACATACACCACACACACAAACACACACACACACACACACAC
>WLWD01001859.1_pt1 | contig 20141 bp, 12 predicted proteins | sample 6712731 | NCBI WGS metagenome assembly WLWD01 (sample SAMN12718690, study PRJNA576275) | sponge metagenome | isolation source: marine sponge | host: Mycale hentscheli | place: New Zealand: South Island, Marlborough, Capsize Point | collected 2014-11-01
GCTAGGAACCCCTCCCTGTGGTTGAAAAGTAGCCCTAGCCCGTTGTGGTTATAGTCACATGACCGACACACCCAATTTTGGGGGGCTTTGCCCCCATATCCCCCAATATGCTCGGGAGGCTTCGCCCCCCGCACCCACCAGATGCTGTGACAAACATATGAATCAGGCTAATGTGAGTGAATTGAACATGAATAGGATGCTGTTGAATTGTTAGGGCCTTGTAATATGCCCGTGGACATTTGACGGCATTACCGGACTACTATGCATATCATACAAACGTACACACCAAGAAAAGTCCAACAAGAAGGGAGAAAGAAGGGAGAGTAAGAAAGAGATAGATGGAAAAAAAAAAGAAAAAAAAAAGTTTCATACAGAGGAGGAGGGGGAACTGGGATTTCCCCCTCAAGGTTCTAGCTTCCCCCCACCCAAGAAGTTATAAATAATTGAATAATAATATACTAGATCAGATTTAATAGCAATAACAATACCGCGCACAATATGCACTACAAGTGCGAGGTCCACTACACTAAACTACATCTTCCCCAAGCAAAACATGCGAAAAACACCATATCCACGTACATACAAACCCGCGCGCATACACACATCTAACCATGGCACAATCAAGCTTTCCCAGTTTGAAATAGAGAGCACCACTACCGTTGAGTATCTCTGGAGGAATATCAGCTCCCACTTTATCTGTCAGAATGTGTGATGACTTATAGTATGCATCAAGAGAACCCTAAACAACAAGAACGTCAACAAAAACTTGAGTCAAGCGCTTTTTGTACCATTTTGCTACTCCAATTTTAGATGTTTGTGAAGATCGTAAATAACAACTAAATATGCAGTATTCTGCTTACGTTGTTCAGAATTGGTTGTCATTATTTTTATTATTTATTTAAAAAAAGCTCCAGTTTTTGTATTACGTAGCAGGGCTCTGAATCACATAGTGCCTCCAGATGAGGGCACTATATGTGACTGTCTATGGGAAAATCGGGCATAACGCAGCATGCGTAGACGTTGTGAAAAGATAGATTTAGTTCTTAAAATTGTATAAAATAAACCTAACGAAGGGAACGGTTAGGTGATATATAGCGGGAATGCTAAAGCTTCGACGATAAAACTTGGAGAGCTTAATATCTGGATGCCGAGGAGTGTGTAAGTGCAAAAAATAAAATGTTTTCGTCGGGGCCGCGTTGTGCCCGATTTTCCTGTAGACGGTCACATATGTAGTGCCCTGGTAGAGGGCTACTACATGTAGTGCCCTGCCTCTCAGGGTACTAGCAATGACTACCGTTGCTATTTTCTAAATTAGTTAAACACTGTGCGTTTGTTGGGAACTCTGTGTTTAGGGTCCCTCTGGCGTCATTAGTATGCCCTTGTTTCACTGGGGATGCCACAACCCTGGCACTTCAGGACCATACACAGTAGTGCCCTCGGTGACAGTGCCTAATTATTATATAATCAGTTCCAAATACATTACCAAGTACCATATTCTTGCAGTTAGACGCTGCCTTCAATACTTAACCTCCCAGCTCGAGAGACTTAATAAAACGTCAGCCACTCTTGAATAGTAGCTGCAGACAAATATTACTGATTCCACATAGTGCATTAGACCACTATAGGACTTCCAAATGTAGGAGTAAATTCATGTACTCTATAGTCCACTTGGTCATCATTAATAACAACTCTTGAATTAATAGCCACTATTGAATAGCAGCATTCATCAGCAGTAAGTTATAAAGAAACATTATTGCAAAAATGCTCTATCAAAGTAAACCCAACACATGGTTACAATTCAGTTCTCATGAGATGCTGAGCAAAATTTCATATTATATGGTTGGTTGGTTTACCCGCCATATATGACCACTTCAAACTATGGACTGGAGCTAAATAAATGACTTACCACACCCACCTATACATCCCCCTGCATCAGTACACTGCCCAGTTCTATATTGCATTGACCACACCTACCATTAAATCCCCCTTTCCAGGATACTAATGCATTGACCACACCCACCATTAAATCTCCCTGTTCCAGGATACTAATGCATTGACCACACCCATCATTAAATCTCCTTGTTCCAGGATACTAATGCATTGACCACACCCACCTTTAAATCCCCCTGTTCCAGGATACTGCCCAGTTCTATCTAAGTCTCCATATCATCTGGGAACTGGTCTGTCACTTTCTTCAAGTACTCCTAAATATTTCATAGTTGCTAGGCTTAGCTGCCAGAACCTTCTCAAAACACTGGGTAGCATTTTTACTGTCATCTTGGGCGATGTACATCGTGAGGCAACACATCGCTACTGGACAAAAACCTGGTGGCCTGCAGTGAACATGAAACACTAAATTGTTGTATACAATTAGTCTACTAAGTATACAATACACTATAGACAGAAATGTGAGTTTATGTGGGCTTGTAATTAACCCACACTATTTACCAATCACAGCTAAAAGTTTTCCTAGGTCATTTTAGGGAAAAATTTCCTCACAGCAATTACAAGTGAAGTAACAGAACAATAGCAGGAATTCATACAGTAGATACCACCCCCCCCCTACCCCCAGCAAATATTTCTAATCATACTTTTGATAATGCATGCTGTATTCAATACTGAACATGAATACATTTTACAATAGTATACTCCAGCAGTTCTTATAACTTGTACGCCAGTTAAATTATACTTCCAAATACTTCTCATTCTTTTAATCGACTCCCTCAAGTGAAAAATCTTGTATGAATCCCTGCACTGCATTAGTCAACCACTGTTCCAAATTTGAAGTCATTCCCATATAAAAAATAAAAAATAAAATAAAAAGAAGACTGAATAAAAGCGGATGGAAGGGAGGAGAAACAGAGAATTGGGTGGGGTGAGCGGGGAGGATGAAGAAGGAAGGAGAGAAAAAATTTAGTAACAGGGAGGAGGTGTAGGACATCTTATTTAAGCCTGACTGATTGTTCATCACTGGACTATGAATATGAAGCTAAACATTCATACTGTGTGCTATACGCTGAGCGTCTAACAAAGCTGCAGAACAACTGGTCCAGTGGGTACAACACTTCTCTATATGCGACTGTCTACAGAAAAATCACGCCCAATGTGGCCTCCATCAAAAAAAAAAAAATAATAATAAAACAATTTTTTTTTTTGCACTGAGTCGTCAGCATCTAGATATTGAGTTTCCAAGTGTTATAGTCATAGCTTAAGTGGTTCTCAATACATTCTACATAACCGTTCCCTTCCGTTAGCTTATTTAATGCAATTTTAAGAATTCGACCAACCTTTTCCCTGACATTTACACACGCCATGTTGTGCCTGATTTTCCTGTAGACGGTCACATATAATGACCTGTATTATCAAAAATAAACCAACTGTATGAAATGTATGTGAATGTACCACCTCCGAATACAAGAGTTTTGTATAGGCATACAGGGAGCTTGGGAAGGAAGAATATTCTCTAAGTGAAAGTGTCTCCCCCTCCCACCCCCCTCAAGAAAAATAATCATAATCACACTCTTTCTTAAAATATGCTGTACTCAGTACTAGCCATAGAATACATACACAACAGTACCCTCTAGCAGTCATTACAACACAGTGTACACACCGAGTTCTCGTCTTCACCTATCCAAGTACAAAAATGAGTGTGGCGTAGTATACTTGAAGTCTCCCCTCAGCAAAAAATCCAGTATGAAACCCTGCCAATATGTAAATTCCCGATGATGCTTATGTGTGACCTACATGTAACACTCTCGCCTGTTTCATCATGCCCATCAACTCTAATTGCTATGTTTCCAAATTGGCACCTTTACTTTCTCTTTGTATTATTATTACCTGAGTTGTCTTGTGTTGTTCTTTCCTCCCTGGCTCACTCAATGAGTGCTGTTCCTTTACCAGCAGCTGACAAATGGGAGTGCGTCTTACAGCGGCCCCTTAGTGAGTTGTTTGTGTTGGTGGTAGTAGTAGTAGCTTCTGTGCTGAAAATACATGAAATAAGACAAAAGCAAAAAAAAAAGAAAAAAAAGTGAAGTCAGAGAATATGCAGTACTCAATACTAGCCATGAAACCTTTTCACAATATCATACTCCACAAGTTATTACAATACACAATAGAATGAGTTGGGAGATTAAAAAAAATCAAAGCCCGAAAAAAATGACTACTTGAATATGAAAAAAAAAAGAAAAAAGATCAACGTTTATCCAATTGGTAGGTCAGTTTAACTGTACTAAATGTCTCATTTCCATACTTAAAGCTTTACCCCTCAAATAAAAATCCTGTATCAATCCCTGATGGGGCTAAAGTTGAAGAGATCACATATAAAAGGAACACTGCAGTTATCATCAGATAAAAATGTTATTGAAGTTCTGATTATCAACCAATATCACATCAGTGCTCTCGAGCTTATCGCTATCTATAAAATTGGTTATCTACCTTATCCATATCTCAAGCTAGCTCAACCAATGTCTTGTTGTGTGTCCGCGTTTTCATTTTGTAGAATCTCGCTCTCTGCCCCCACTTACATCACGATCCAATACTAGACACTCTTTTTAGGACAAAAACCCTTTACCCCATAAAGTATCAAGGGATTTAGGATAAAGATACCCTTTACCCTCCCATTAAAAGTTAAGCGTTATCCCTTTACCAAAAGTAATTTTATTCTTGGCTTTGGCTGTGTAGAGGGCAGAAGCAGAAGAAATGTTTAGTCTAATCAGTCTAAAGATGTCTCGTCGACGTAAGTGAGAGGTATTCATACAAGTGTGGTTTGGTAATAGCAAACCTAAGTCAGATTTGGGCTTACCATATGGTGGGGTTATCAACCACCTGCACATTGCATATTTAGCTGATTTCAACTTGATGAGAACAGAACCTTTATGATTACAAGTTCGCCTAAATATATCTGTGCATGTGAATGTCAGAAAGTGTACACCCTATGCTTCTATGGTTTGCAAAATCATGACACTGATGTACTGACAGAATGTATCATAGTTATTCTAATTACAGCACCAAAATAATTCAGATTCTGAAATAGTCTATTATTAGAACAGAACATTAATTGTTGGTTTGAGCTGGTGCTAAAATTAGGTCTGAGCTTAGCAATTAGGATGGAGTTGGACCTGTGACCTCGGCAAGTGATCAGTACATTGTCACATCTTCGTGCAGTGATAGGACCAGCACTGAATTTCATCTTCTCTGCTTCCCTTTCATAAAAAGCAGTAGTTTCAGCCAGATAGAGGTAGAAGATAGTCCCACAAATCTATGTATGCCATGAGTCCGTACATATTTGGCTAAGCACCACAGAATAATTCCAAATTCAGTTTAGTTTGTAATAGAACTAGGAAGAAAATATTACTGCAAAATGGTGCTACTATTAGAGTGGTGCTGTAATTAGAATATGGTATAGAGCAGAGTCTATATCCTTGAAGCCCTGTAATATTATAGAAATGTATCCAGTGTTAATAGGTATACTTTGTATGTGTAATCATGTAGGAATCTGTGATCTTGATGAAGAGATTTGTTGTGATCTCAGTGACAGCAAGAGGTGAAATAGAATAATATGTGAGTTTGTATTGAACATGAGTAACTAAGGTAGTCAGGATATATAGCATGAGTAAGGTAATTAGAATGAGGTGATGCATCGTACGACTAACCATGCTATTAGTTGCTAATAGTTTGCCAACATCCTAACATGTATTAGAATTGCAGTGCTATTAGCTGTTTATTTAGCATTGATATTTTGTCCTTGAGCTGATGATCAAAGCAGTGGTTGCCTGGCTAGCTCTCTTTACAAGCTAGCAATACCATATTACTTTTCTAGGCAGGGCTGTAAGATTGAAATTTGCATTTGTTGACCCTTACCAAACATACCTTTAAATTTAAAATTTGTTGTGCAACATTCATGAGGATTCGATATTAAAAAAAAAAAACAGCTAGAACCTGTGATATTTACAAAATTCATTAGTATTTAAAAATAATTGGATTTTTTTTGACAAATGCTTAATAAGTGTCTGTTGAATTAAATCAGTTGTCTTAGTTTCACTCATCTCTGCAGTTGTTCTATCACAGTTCCTTCTGTAACTTCAAACACCTTGGATCCCATTAGAAGTTAAATAAAAGTAGAGGCTGGATAATAAAATCACGATACGTCATGTTCGCTCTTTGGCAGTAGTTTCACTTCTCTCTGGTCCTGTTTTCCTAAATCACACTGTAGTAACAGTGCAGTCTAACATATCTTGTTACATACCACTTTTTACCCATTACACGTGTACCTGTGGAGATATGTATGCATTTATGTGGCATGTGTATGTGTTGATGTTTGTGTAGGTAAGTACTTTCTGACAATGGGCCTAACTGATATGTTTGATGTGGTAAGTTAAATGCAGCTAAATGTGTTAAAGTCACGACATGCACGCACGCACACAAACACACACACACACACACTGTCTATTAGCCCAAGCAGTGATACAGATACTTTCTATTTAGTTAACCTGCTTATTCTTACCAGATTTGTATGGTTATGTTCATATCTGGTAAAGGGACAGTAAGTATGCAAATAAATAACAGATTTCAGCAAGAAGTCAAGACAACATTATCATTATATTGAATGCGTAACCCTGAATATTCTGGGGCCCTGGTTAATTCTAAACATATTCTAAATTTTGAATTTCTACACTTTGTTTAAGGAAAAATGAAAAGCTCAGCAAACCAGCTAGCTAAGTCTCAAACAAAATTAATATGTTTAAAAAGTTGCTAATATTTCTAACATTTCTCGTTGCTTCCAGTAGCCTATATTTTCCCCTAAAATATCTAGCAATACTTATCTATGGCTAGGCAGGGTATAACTGCTTGTGGAAAGAAAATCTGATATTTCTGTGCTTGCAACAAAACTTATAGATTGTGTTGTATGTGATGTAGAGAATGTGTGCCATCATGGAAGAGTGAAGATTGTTCTCAAGTCATCTTCTATTGTTGAACCTTCACTTGTTGATCATGTATAGTTTTTTGTTTTTGTTTTTTTTTTCCTTCAAAATGTAGCTAATGTATAAACATTATTAGTGAGAATTTATTTAGAACAACCCAAATAAAGTTATAGTGACATCAGGTGGTCATTACAGGTAAAACTCTATTAAGGAAGTGTATCAAGGCTTTATTTTACTTGACGATCTTTCCTAATTCAATATATGTACGTTGGGTATAAGGTCCTCAGATATACAAGACAAAAGATAAAGCACAGAAATAAAAAGGGATAAGTGGCATTTAATTATTTTATAATAGTCTCTATGGTATAGATATGTAGTATTTTGGCAAGAACTTCAAATATATTTTAAAGACTGGTGGCTGTGTGTGATAAACAAATGGTATGAGTGTGACTCATTAAATCAAAGAAATTGACAAAATTCAATCATAATAACAAAAAGGTTTTCCTTAGACTGCTTTTACAAGTTGCTCTCACCAGGATTTAGGAGTATACTATAAGTGTTGTGATACATCATAGGGTGTTATGGTACACTATGAGGTGTTTCATTAAACACCTACTTTATAGTAGGGTGTTATGGTGCACCATAGAGTGTACCATAACACCCCTGTTTAATAGGGTGTTCCATTACACCCTAGTAAGGGTGTACCGTTACACCCCATTTTTTACTGTGTACTTACCCTCCCCAACCAGCCGATTGTTCCAACTTTCCTAATCCTGAAACTTACTGCCGCAAAGTCGCCAATCTGACAGTGAGCCTTGTACTGGATGACTCAGGACAATGAAGTCTTTCCAAGTAGGTCCCCTCATTGGTTACACAGATAGGCACGAAATTACCTAAATGCTATTGTCAGTGCAAGTGAAATCACTCTTATTTATATCTTAAAAACTTGTAGCAATATGTAAGGTAACACATTGATTTGTCACAGTCCAATTGCTTCCTAAATAACACAATTCAGAGTATGAATTAGGTATATCAAAAATGAAAACTCCCACAGCCTTCCAATGATATATGTCCAATGAGTCTTGCTCAGAAGTCTATGTTTTATTTATAAGCAAGTTTATTAAGTCTTTCAAAGTATGTACTAGAAACATTTGTGAGTGTGCTAGAGGAGACTAGAATGTCAAGGAAAAGAAAACATAGGCTGATGAAAATGCTTTAATTGCTGGGGCCATAGTCATTGACTATAAAGTAGTGATAGCTTAATACTCATCTGTCACATACAACTGTAGTTTAAAGTTTCACGAGTTTTCTATGCTCTTAACAAATTATGGAATTGGTTCACGGGGGGAAAAAACTTGAATTTCCTGTAGTCACGAATTTAGGACATTTCATGCTTTCACCACCTTTCCTGTACATGATAGGGCTAAATGCCCTGCATTATAGGGCATTTAGCCCTATCCACTACAGAAAGGTGGTGAAAGCAAGAAATGTCCTGAATACGTTATTACAGGAAATTCAAGTTTTTGCCCTGTGGTTGGCTATGAAAAACGTTAAAATTATATTAAATAAAACACATTTAGCTATGTCTTCAATTTTATAAATGAAACTAAAAAATTCTAGAGATTTCCATTGATTTTAGTGTTTTTCAGAAACACTTTTTCATATTATTATTGTTGGTGTACTATTGTAAAAGTAGTCCAGTTACAAGAGGCTATATAGTCATTGACTAAAGTAGTGATAGCTTAATACTCATCTGTCACATACAACTGTAGTTTAAAGTTTCACGAGTTTTCTTTGCTCTTAACAAATTATGGAATTGGTTTCTATGAAAAACGTTAAAATTAGTTATAAGCATGAGCGCTTAGTTTCTAGTCGATTTATTGCTCGACAGCCCGAGGGCCGTAGGCCCGAGGACTGAGTGCGATAAATGTACTAGGCACTAAGCGCTCATGCTTTAACTATTTTAAATACCGGGCAAGTGTTATTGCACACTTGCCAAGTTACCGTATATCACTTTTTTTTCGATGCTGATATAATTTCGAAATGTGCATAGTATACGAAATTAAATTATACGGAAAATTTAAGTTATGAAATATTTTCTTATTAATATTTGGATATATGAATAATATTAAGGAACGAAAAATTGCATGCCACGCGCTCTAGTAGAGCATTTTTCTCTCAAGAAGGAAGACATGTCTCTACACCCGTACTTCGCGCGCAGGGAGGGTCTTCCTGAAGCAAATGGAGATCTATCAGCAAGTGTTCCATCTAGAGCTATTGCACTTGCCAACAGTGAGGCGCTTAAGGCTCCAACTCAGCCATTTCATGCACGCACGCATGGTTAGATCAGAAATTTTAGTGTAAAACAAATTTCGTGGGAAAAAAATTTCGTATAAATCTTAATTTCCGAAATTAAAATGTAATGAAATATTAAAAAATGAAATTTAATTGAACGAAATTAAACAGAAATACGGTATTACACCTGACAACAATATAGCAACGGTATTTAATATTAAATAAAACACATTTAGCTATGTCTTCAATTATATAAATGAAACTTAAAAAATTCTAGAGATTTCCATTCATTAATGATTTTAGTGTTTTTCAGTAACACTTTTTCATATTATTATTGTTGGTGTACTATAGGGAGTTTTCGTCACGTGCATTTTTATGACGTAATTTTGTAGTGGTGTACAGGTGGACCGCTCAGCTTTTGAATGGCTTCTTTAGTGTCGTATTGTGACCGACTTCCAGTTCAAGCCAAGACTAGATACCAGGAGAAAATTAGATTAATAGGTTCATTGGATCCCTTCCTGCTTCCTGCTAATCGAGGTTTAGCCAATCTATCAACACTGCCTCCTGTGGAAGCTAGTGATATAGTATCATACTTAGTTCTCCAGACTAGTTTCTTGACAACTAGGCAATATAAGGCTTATAAATCATTAGAATCTTATAACCAATTTGTGAATGGATGGGTTAAGGATGTAGAAGCTTGGAATACTCATGGAAAAATTACTGTCACTGGTCGAGTAAGTGGTTAATTATTTATTAAATCATTTTGAATGATGAATTACTTGATTTGTAGGTGAGACACTCCCAAAGATGTAGTGACACACCATTGAGTTGCTGGATCATTTGTGAGTCAACAGGAGAAATTAGTTGTTCCCATTGCAACTGTATGGCCGGTTTAGGTGAAGCATGCACACACATAGGAGCAGTGTTGTTTTATTTGGAAGCGTCTACTAAGAGAAGTAGTGAACAATCATGCACTCAGTCAAAATGTCAGTGGCTTATTCCAAGCTACCAAAAAGAAATACCATACCTGCCCATCAAAGATCTTGATTTCTCCTCGGCAAAGAAAAAACATAAAGCACAAGCCACTAGTACAACAAATCAGATGGATCCGAAGAGCAAACAAGAAGGATGTAGTGTGAGTAAACCTGATAATTTTGAAATGAACTCTTTTTTCAAAAAATTAAGTGAATCTGAAACAAGGCCAGCAATTCTTTCTATAGTTTCTCCATATTCTGACAATTACATTCCCAAAGCGGTTCAACCTAATTTTCCTAAACCGTTACAACAGCTATATGATGAGAAGTACCTTAAGCTCGATTACTTACAACTATTGGCTGTCTGTGAAGAAAAAAGTATCATACTCACCAAGGAAATGGCAGTAGCAGTTGAGCGAGATACCCGAACACAGAGTAGTTGTAATCTATGGTTTACATACAGAGCCGGGAGAGTAACTGCCTCAAGAATGAAGGCAGCTTGTCATACGGACCCAACCAATCCTCCCCAAAGTTTAGTTAAGGCAATATCTTATCCAGGACTTTTTAAATTTAACTCTAAATCTACTTCATGGGGCTGCAAACATGAGAAGCAAGCTCGTCAAGCTTATCATGGAAAGATGTTAGAAAGTCATCATAAATTCTCTGTTGCTGATGCTGGACTGACAATTAACCCTGAATGGCCATTCTTAGGTACATCTCCAGATGGTGTGGTAAACTGTCACTGTTGCAGTAAAGGAGTGGTAGAGATAAAGTGCCCTTACTGCCATCGCAATGACGACATAATCGAGTCGACTACGGATAAGAAGTTCTGTCTTAAAAAAGGTGCCAATGATTCTTGTTTTTTAGACAAAAGTCACTCTTATTACTACCAGGTGCAGACTCAAATTTTTATTTGTGAGGTAGAATATTGTGATTTTGTAGTCTGCACCTTTCCTGAGAATCAAGATGAACCAAATATTCACATTGAGCGGCTATATGCTGACAGTGAATTCTGGTCTGTCTGTATCAAGAAATCATCGGAGTTTTTTTAATCTGTGTATTCTACCAGAACTTGTAGGGAGATGGTATTCTAGACCTATTTCATCAGGAAATGTAGCAATAAACTCACCAGAACCATCTTCAGATATGATTAAAGTCTATTGCTATTGCAAGCAACCGGAGGATGAGCGACAAATGATTGCATGTGACAATCCTGCGTGCAGTATTGAATGGTTTCATGTAGACTGTTTAAAAATAAAAACTGTTCCAAAAGGGAAATGGTTCTGTCCTAATTGCAGAGTACTTCCTGAATTTAAAATAAAGAAGAAGAAAGGAAACTAAATTTTGTAGTATCATTGTGTTTGCATTTGTACAATTTTTTTAAAAAGTGATAATATATTTTGAAGACACAAAAATAGTAAATAATAATAATTATGGTCAATTAGTTAAAAGACACAAGTGAGTCACACACATTACAAAGAGAACAACACACACGAATAATTTTATCAACGTGAGGGCAATCTTGATCAGGTCTTTTGGTGACATATTCCACAGGCAGAGTTCCCTTTAAAATAGCATACTTTTGACGTACAAGCCCTATTACACGTTCTACGTGAATACGCACATTGGCAAGGGTACGAGTGTTTTCTACCTCCAATGCATCAAGCTGGCTCTTTCCTTTAGTGAAAGCTGGAATATGTAGCCTTGCTTGCAACATCCCCACACTGTCTGAAATATTAAAACCTCTATCGGCTAGAACTACATCTCCAGGAAGCAGATTATGTAAAAAGCCACAGAATTCAGTTAGGTACTTGTCACTTTACTCTCCCTCCCCATGCCTCTGACACATATGAAATAGTGCCTTGGGGTGTGATGCCTATCAACACCTTGACAGTATTGTGGTGTTTATACGTGGACCATGTAGCAGCTCGAGCATGTACGTTGGATGGTCGATCAATAAAAACTTCAAAACAATCGATTATGACAGTAACACTTTTTCCAAAATTCTCACGAAAACACTGAGGCATCGTCTTCCACAAGCTCTCACGGTCAGGCCATTGTACCAAAAAACTCAATCTGACATCCATTATAGAGAGCCACTTAGCAAAAATACGAGAAACAGTTGACACAGACAAATCAAATCTGTAGGCAAGGTCTTTAAGAGGAGGATTCAGTCTCAACTTCACAAAAGTTAGCATCATCTCCTGAAATTGTGTCAATTTCGTACCTCTAGATATCTGAGGCGCACAAAACTCAAAAACAGTTTTCAGTATGCTGTAGGATGGTAAGCCTGTATAAAACTTGACCATTTCATCATTACTCTCCAATATCTCCTCACTAAATTTGTGGTTTGCTAACATTTTAGTTTCCAGTTCTTGAATCTGTTTTTTGTAACTGTCTATATTATCCAGTATTTGTGAAGTAAGTTCAGTCTGTGTACTTGCCTCTGCTGTACCAATCTCTGCACTACTATCACTGCTACTAGCTACATTCTCCACTAGATTCCTCTGGACCTCTCTCTGCTTGGCTCTCTCCATCTCACTTTTGCTGCTTGTGCTTCATTCTCACTCCTCTCTTTACTGTTTCCCATATTTAGAGTAGGCAACCAGTCTGGATTCATGGTATCCAAAAGGTTAGCTGGCTTCCCCGATACGAAATGTCTGGAACATATTCTGTCATTTATCAGAATTTTTTCGGTTAGCTAAGTCTGCCCTTCCAATAGCTGACAAAAAGCCTAATCGCCTCTTTCTGCTTAGCTGTTCACCTTTCTCACCTTTAGTTTTGATTATCTTAGGTTGATATGTCTTTGTCCCGTCCAGATCTCTTTGAACAACCAAAAACAACACATAGGACCATTGTCGACTATCACGCACCTGTACACCACTACTTCGAGTCACGTGAGCGCGGGCGTACGATGAAAACTCCCTATTGTAAATTATCTATAATTGGCGAGCGAGCGTAGCGAGCGAGACACTTACAGGGGTAACACAATCGAAAATCAAGGATGTCAGTTTATTGGCGAGCGAGCGAAGCGAGCGAGACAGTATTAGGGGTGGATAATGCAAAATCGGGTATATGTTATATGTGTGTATGTATGTATGGATGGTACGTATACTCTTTAAACGCGCGCGCCGGGAACTTTTTTCTCCAAAAAAACACGGCTTTTTAGGCTTGACTCCAGTTTATTCTGAAACTACAGCATTAAGCAAACCTTACTTTATACTTAAGCTCCAAAGTGTGAGAAAATTCCTGCGAAAACACATGCTTTTCAAGAAACAACAAGTTGATTCGACCGGTTACTATGACATTGAAGACCCTTTACCAGATTTAAATTCAAAACTTCGCCTTTTTTCCGGATAAGTGCGGCTTGTTAGTTGTCAAGAGCCACCTGTAGTCAGTACGAAGAGAGCTGTCACTAATTCTGAAAAAACGTATGTAAAGTATTAATGCTAAGGAAGCTACTACCTCGAGGGATGCTGAGGTAAGTACTAATTCCATATTTGTTAGCTAAATATGCAAAAATAACTCTGGCCTTTCTTTTTAATAGCTAAGAGCTTGTTGTCAACAGTGACTGGTAAATTCAAATAGTCTCAATGACTCAAATTTGGTACTACAAAAGTTACCACTGCTCAAGAAAATGAGGTAAGAAAGTAATTTTGTATTTGTGTGCTAAAATTGATTGTCTTTTGTTTTTGTAGGTGAGAGCTTGTGGTCAAGAATTCAAGGTAATTAAGATGGTCAAAGTAACTTCAATTTGATACTACAGAAGTTATCAATACTCAAGAATGAGGTAAGTAGTAATTCCATATTTGTTGGCTAAAATTACAAATAATAACACTGGTTTATTTTTTATCGTAGCTGAGAGCTTGTTCAAGAGTTACTGGTGATTGAGATTATCAGAATGGTTGATGTTTGATACTACAAAAGTTACCATTAATCAGGTAAGAGAGTGATTTTGTATTTGTTTGCTGAAATAAAAGGTCATAACTGCTATTATAGTGTTTGCATTAAACTAAGCTAAAACATAGTAACAATACTTAATATTATGTTACCTAACTATCAGGCTCGCTCGCCATTTGTGCTCAAGCACACCACTAGTTTATTTATTTGTATATATGTATGGACGTACGTAAGGCATTTTTGTACTTTGACCCTCGCGTTTTTGTGTTAGTTCGGTTGTCGACCCCGTCCCAAATTGCACTAAACAGAATCCTCTGGTTTATCGATCAGTACCCGTATCACCCTAGAAATTGAATTGTTTACCGTTTTGAATTCTTTTGCCGGTACAGTTAAAACTTGACAACTTAAGGGACTTCTATTTCTATTCGAGTTAGTGGCGGTGGTAAGTCAATGCGCTCTTTGTCATGGTTATAAGCCGTGCGCACAGTATTTACCTGAAAATACATTGTCCACTAGACTACTGCGAAGGTAAGTCTGTGTAGGTGCATGTCCAGCTGTGTCAAAGCATTGTGTGTTACAACCACTACTTAGCTAAAGAATATCACAAAGAAAACTTTTAAATAACGTGTATTGTTTTGTTGTTGTTGTTTTTTCCTTCAATTCAAGCAGTTGCAGAGAGTTGTTACTATGGCACTGAAATCCCTTTACCCTGTATGCTAAATTAAAAAAATGGACCTTATTTTCAGTAGATTCAGTGTTAGAAGTCAAATATAAAAATAGTATAGTCTTTCTGCTCGCTCGCCATTTGTGCTCAAGCACATCACTAGTAATAATACGCTTGTGTGTTGGTAACGACAACCGACGGTGCGTGTGTTCATGAATAATTCATGAGCTTGTACGGTTTGGTTAAGAATCGTCACTTTATGGTAAGTAATGTGTCATCACATTCAGTAGAAAGTGCTGGTTATTTCTAAAAAGCGGGTGCAATAGACGATGGAAGGCTAAAATAAGAAGGTGCAGGTTTAAAATCGTAGGGAAGAGAAGGCAAAAAGGTGAGCAATTAATTATAACTAAAACGCAGGTGGAATAGACAAGTAAAGGAGGGGATTAATTAGTTTCAAAGAAAGGCTAAAGTTCGAAATAGAAAACAAGAGTTTCTCAGAGTAGGACAGAAATTCAGAAGCAGGAGAGATAGACAAAGGAAAAGGGAGCTCCATGATTCAAGAAGAAGAGCTGAAGATAGATAGATAGGAATACCAATAAATTGGTTGGTCAATGTAGGTAGGGGATAGTGGGGGCCTCCATTGAGGCTGTGCCCCACCATACAATGATCTCATGTTCTGTATCATCTGTTTATACAAAGTTCCTTATTCAGTCACTCTCATTCAGTTCAGTAACCACTAAGGCTCCACAAGCCTTAATATTATGGTGGTTTTATTCTACTGAAATAAATTCTCTGAAACTTGCTACACCTGGCTAGCTATCAGGGTAGCTAGTTCTATTAAATAGTCTAGCTGCCTGTAATATCGCCATTTTTTTTTCGCTATAATAATTGTATTGGGCGCGCAAATAAAAAAATTCGCAGGTCGCCGATTATATTGACCAAAGTTTCTTGTAAGACATATTTTTGTAAAGGAATGTATCTGGATGGCACCCCTTCTAATATTGCTGTTGTTGAAGGTATGTACAGCAATATTAGAAGGGGTGCCATCCAGATACATTCCTTTAAAAAAATATGTCTTACAAGCCACGACCCGGAAACACCTACGCTCAGTGACGAGCTGGAACCTGCTACGTGGCAGAGAAACTATTTATAAATAGAACTTGATCGTTAGATCGCCTCGGACGTGAATCATTTTCATTGGTTAGTGAACTCTTATATATTCAGATGTACGCATGCTTCACCTTGTCTTTTGTCTTATACATTACTTTTGAGTGTGTTTTGCTCCGTTAGTCTTTTAATTATATTTAAATCTAATCTTAACTAAGGTTAAGAGCTGGTACGCCAGCAGGGCAAAGGGACATTAGAACTGGTGGCAGCGACATTATACGCAGCCTACCGATAGAGTGTGGTATCTACGGAGTAAACTCCCACACTAAGTTTCATGCTTTAGTCCACTCTGTCACAATATTGCATCAAAAATACAATTTCCTACTGGACTAATTGATAGGTCTAGGAATCACTGACAGCCCAAAAGGCTAATCCTAAATGTGACTTAACTGATTATTTTATTATGGCACATTTCCAAAATCTTGTGTATATAGTTTGGTGGCCTAACACTCATTTTTGGGATAACCTGATGTTAAATAGGGTGTAATAAAATATTGTTCAAATTCATAATTTTTAGCATGGTTGGGCATTTCAAAATATTCACAATTTTAAATTTACTGATATCAATGTGAAGTTTTGTGCCATATTATTAATCATTGAAAACTTTGTTTTTATGCTGATTATCTTCTACCATAGCACCTTGATAAAATATATAAAATATTTTAAAGAAAAAGAGAACTAACTTAGAGAATTGTATGTCAAAATTATTGTATACCATATTATACCAAAGTGTAGCATATAAGAATTGTATACAAGTTCCTCTACTTCAGAATAAAAAAAAAAAATTATGCACCAAAAAGAGAGTATGATATTGTGAAAGATTTACAGAACAAGGGTCAAGAAAAATACTGACTGATGTAACTACTTCAATGAAAAAGTGAAAGAAAATACACAGAATGGACAGATATACTGGGGAGCAGGAGAGGTAGATGTGAATAATTCGTTTGTTGAACTGAAATGGGAAAGAGTAGTTACCTACAGTAGCTAGCCATAATCAACCATAAATCATATGTAGAATAAAGGAAGAAAGGAAGAGTAGACAGGTCTATCTCTCCCTACTCAATGTCTTAAACTGACTGGCCTGACTTGGTCTTGGGCATAGTTGGCGGCTAGCCAGCTCAGCTGGTGCTATACAATGAGTGGATATCATCAGGACTGAATGTATGAACTAATAGTTTTTTGAAAAAAATCTCAGTTATGTTGCTAGGGAATTGAACCCAGGACCACTGGCTTTAGCCATCAGTGCTTTAGCCACTGAGATATGACAACCCATGACTCCCAAGACCCACACATTTTACCTTTACACTGTTCAATAGTGTTGCAGTCTCGTACTCAAAGACCACCAATAATGTGCCCTCAGAACACAATAATTATCACACTTTACTAATTAAGATTGGAAAGAGTGTCTGCTAGCAATTAAATCATTTAACATAATTATAATATTGCTGTACAAAACCATTCCTCATGATCATTTAAATAGTTACTACTAAAACATTTTTCGGGATTCAATCTTCAATCTATCATTATGCTTGCCTCTTATTCACCATGTTTTTTTTCCATATAGCTATTCTCTCTTGCTTTTGAAAGAAATGACTATGCAAATTCACTGCTTTTTTTTGCTTCTAAATTAGGATTGAATTACTGGCATGCTAAACTGAGATATAGTACTGTATTATGTGGAAGGGAATGGGCCTGGGTAAAGTAGGGTTTTGGTTGTTTCTGTCTGCTGATATGACTTTACTATAGGGAAAACAAAGTAAGTTTTGTTGCTGTTATATTAAATACACCACACTTAGTCCTTTCCGTATAGCTATGGGGGTATACATATATCTAATCACTTGACACACCTAGCCAGTATTCTAAAATAAGTTTCACCTTTCCGCAGTAGCTAGCGTGCGTTCGCTGCTCTAGTCAGGTAACTTGGAAAACAGCCAAACTGAAATGAAAATTGATCTATCCGTTTATTTCTGCTGGTTCTACGCTCCGACGCTTGGTTGATCGAATAGTAAGATAGCTATGCCATTCCTGCTGCATTTGGCTGTGCTGCTGATATTAAAAAAAACAAGGTTAGTAGTATAAGTTAATTAGCTGGGTCTAGACTGCACACGCCACAGCCTATACTTTAAGCTGTTAGGTCTTGACGGTTTATGGTTTGTGTGCACATTCCCCATTCAGCAGTCGCACGTTGAACCTAAGGTAGAAACTTTTTTCTGCTATTTTTCCACTTCACAAACGATTTTCCCATTCAGGGGAAATGATAATTTCATCCATTTTTGATGAGTACACACACTGACATCCATGGTTATTCATTATTGACACACTAGCTTATTGTTTTATAGATGTTAGCTGTACATCCTTTTTATCAAATACCATATGTGCACAAGACAGAGGCAGAACCAGCAATAGTTATAGCTTCTAGCTTATGAAATTTTCTTAAAATATTTCTATGATTTAGCCATAAATGAAAAAAATATTACCATGTTAACTTATGGTTTGTGAACTTGGTAAAGAGAGGTGGTCTCCCTGCCCTCCCTCCTGAATCCTACCCTGCCCTCCCTCCTGAAATCTACCCTGCCAAGAACAAAAACAGAACAAAAACAAACAACAACAACAACAACAACAACAAAAATAGACCAACTCACTTTTGTTAATGAAATTTCATTTATAGATTACTCCAAATCATGTAATGACAGTAATTATGTATGTATGCATTCACATTGTAGTTTATAATGCATAAAAATGGCCTTTTCTTACAGCTATAGTTATATACATACTTATTACATAAGTCAGAGTGTGATAGAAAAATTATTTTGTGTGGATTTTAAACTCTCTTTGTGGTACAAAAACAATTTTCCGCAGTTATGTGGAGGGGAATAACACAGGGATTAACATTTCTGTTACCATGGCAAATATGGTATAAATAATATTATATCAGAAAGCTGCACCAATAAAACTGAAATGTGTGCTGCAACATTATGGACTTATTTATTTAGTATATGTATGATGTTCAGTCCAATCTCTGTAATCAATCAAGATATCTTACATTTCAATATTGGTTAAGCACATGAGTAATACAATTTTATATTTAATAATCTCAAACATTATTTTACCATTTGACTATCAAATAATCAAAAAGTATCTTAAGACCTCTCTAACTATAATACGAAATATTAAGATTTATATTACTTTCAATTAGTGTGGAGTTTGCCTATACTTTCTGTAAGAGATGGATATGCTAATCACGAATTATCTGGACCACAATGTTCTGAGCCATTGACATTAGTTTGTAATGCTGAGAATTTCAATAGCACGGACATTATATGGTTTGCTGGCTCTACAGTTTTAGTGGTATATTCATTCAGATCATCACAGCCATTTCCTGTGTCTCTACAATCTGATGTGATTAATGGAACTGCACAGATAGAGAATGCATATTATAATGGCGATTTTAATTACATTGACTTCACTTTAACAGTGAATGTAAAAGATCTTCTTCCATTCCAAGAACATAACATAAGTTGTGGCTCACTGTATATTAGAAGCAATGCTTTCAAGGTCAAGAATTTTAATGCAATAGGTGAGAATGTCAGCATTCAACATTAGAATTGTGTGAAAAAATGGCTTCAAGCCAATATTTATGGTAGGTTACAATAATATCAGTAAGTGATTTGATATCATTTAATTATTTTTAAATGGGCTTGATGATTCAAGATTATATAATAGTGCAAAATTGATAAGATTACTATAAATTAGTTATAATTTTAAAGTATAGAATTTTAAAGTATTATAATTAAGCTTTTTAAATGAGCTATTTATTGAGTACATTTATAATTTATTGACAGTTGACATCTATAATGGGCTATCACTAGTAATATACCATTAGCAATTTTAGAATTGAGAACTTATTACTGGTTTTCTATTTACTCAGATCATTGTAGATTGGTTAATTTAACAGCAATATATTCAAGACAAAGCAAAAGGCTGACGAAAACAGTAGCACGGTGGATAAATGTGGTATGTTATTTGCACAAAAAACAATTTTCATAAGTAAAATACATTACTGATTCATCATCATGAATCTTGTGGAGAACCACTCCACATGAACATAACTAGTGGTGTGCTTGAGCACAAATGGCGAGCGAGCCTTAAACTACACTATTGTTATTCAAACTACTAAAATAAAGTCGAGTTGTTAAATTACGCATATACGGTAAAGGGGAT
>WLWD01005209.1_pt1 | contig 20140 bp, 15 predicted proteins | sample 6712731 | NCBI WGS metagenome assembly WLWD01 (sample SAMN12718690, study PRJNA576275) | sponge metagenome | isolation source: marine sponge | host: Mycale hentscheli | place: New Zealand: South Island, Marlborough, Capsize Point | collected 2014-11-01
TCCTCTCCAAATTCTCTTCCCTCCTTCTCTCTGCCTCCACCCGCATAAATTCCCTCTGTCTATCTTCGTCATCCCACCTGCTCTCTCTCTCCCTCTCTTCCCTTCTCTGCCTTTCCTCCGCTTCCTTCCTCTCGTCCCTCTCCATCATGTACCTCATGAGCCTACTCAACTCCCCTTCCTCATTCCGAGCCATACTCTCTTCCTCACTAGTCTCTTCCCCAACTCTTAATTCTCCCTCCAATCCCAAGTACCTCTCCTGCCACACGTCACCACTCACGTCTCCCTCTGTTTCCGCCTCCTGGCTGTGCTTACCCTCGGCAGGTCGCGTCGGATAAGGTGATATCTTGTTGTGTGGTGGAGGTCGGTATGGAGGTTTGTAATCGAAATCCACAGGCAGCGATCTCTTAGTGTGCTTCTTCCGAGTCGCCACGGTTCCGACGTCAGTCATAGGAAGGTGTGTGTCCGCGCCTCCCTACTGGTGACCTGCACAAAATCAAAATACAACAATGACAATAAAACTCAACGAAAGGGACGGTTACACGTAAAGCACTGATACAACAAAGAGAAAAAACCAATCACAAACAAAACGGTTCACGACGAATACAACAACTGTTAATGTAAAACCCTGTCCAGCCGCGGTTGTTCCTCTTGCAGCCGTAGCCCAAAGGAGATGAAGCTCCACAACCGAAGTTAGGATGCTGTGATAAAGTTTCCAGGCGCCGCCGAAGCCCGTCCGGAGTGTAGTTCCACGACTGTAGTTTGGGACTGTGAATAAAGTTCCAACGCAGCCTCGGCCCGTATGGAGTGTGACACCACGACCGAAGTCTGAATGCCTGACTGTCTGTTAGCGTGTAGGACGAATCCTAGAAGTCTCCCTGGACGAATCCCTTCAAACTCCTTGCTGGTCCAAGTCCCTCGCAACGAATTGCTGTGGGTCTCTCGTTGATCCTCGTAGGAATGTCTTCCACCCAAGGATCCCACCGCTGCCACCAAAATCTGTGGGGTCTCGCTCTGCGCACAAACGCGAGTCGCCAGCAGTTCTGGTTGGCAGCGATTAATAGTCGCTGCCACCAGAGTTCAGCAAGAAGCTTTCGTTTCACTTTGGGGTTTTATTAATTTCCACGGTAAACTGAACTGACTTACAACACGTGGTGAGGGGTTTGATATACATATCCCTCTCACCTCTCAACCAATCAAAACGATGCACACACAAAAACAACAAGTTCTTTATAACGCACAACTACACACAATGTTAATGACGCACAACTACACACTATGTTCTAAGTCTAAGTTCTCGAATGTGGGCTGGTCCACAATCGATAGCCCCGAACCGTGACAAAATTCGGGAGAGTGTAGAAAGGGAAAGCTGTGTTTTTTTCTATTTCCATATACTTTTATATTAAGTTTTTGAATAAGACCTTCCCTCCGGTTTTGGGGTTTACTGAGGGAATATTTTTTATCGCCCCGGCAAGAACTTTCCCACGGTGCAAACCACAGATGGGTAGCAGCTTTCGTTATAAAGTTATTCAACTTTTTCTTGGGCCAACTCAACTTGGACATACTATAGAGCATCCAATATAAAGCAATGATGTGTACAATGGCTAATGTAAGTCAAGTCTAATAGAAATTACTTGCGTTTATGTCATAAGAAACTTCAGCTGACAATCCAAACATAAATTTACCCCACATTATGCTAAAATTGGGGAACATTTGATTGCCAATTGCACAGGTAACTGTGCTAAAGTTTGTGCTTGTGTCACTGATGAAATAATCCTAACTATACAAACTAGCAAGAACCCCACCTCACAGTGTGTCACCTGTACTAACTTGTGCAAAATGGGAGTCAAGTAATACTATGTATTTTTATACATATGTTTCCCTTTCCTGCTCTCTTTCTTTCTGAACCATCCCAGTTTATTTCCTTTTTTTTAACTAATAAAGTCCCTTCTCCTCTCCCTTATCTATCTTTACTGCACCTTAGTTCTTTATTTTTTTATGTGTAGTTTCTTTCAATTCATCATTGATGTAATTACATCAGTCAGTTCAAGCACACCTGCTTCAAATTTTCTTGACCTTGCATTCTCAAGCTTCTCTGGTTCATTTGCAATAGATTATGGTTAGCTATTGAAGATCCAAACTCAGTGTTCAATTTTTGTAAAGCATGGAGTCTTATCAATGAATTAAAAGGACTATTTATAAAGTAATTCGAGCACTATTATCATTGAAACAGACATAGTCTAGGATAGAAATCCAATTATTTGGTCAGTCTCGTTATTTTCATGAAGTAATTTTTTGTACTCCTTCGGGTCAATTTACCCACTGAATCCAAATGTAATGAATGCTAGTTCCAAATACTTGAGTATTTCTCAATTAAATTTCAATTGCTTCTTATTCCAAAATTTGAAAACAATAAAAATAATATTAACTACCATTTATTGAAACATTAGACCACAGTAGCTTCTCAAATAAAATTCAGTTCTTTCCTGATTATAACATTTAATGACACCAAACATTGCTGTGCTAATAAGTGCCTTTTGTGGGCACTACTATATTCTTTTATGGCAATTTCTTGCTCAAACGGGCAGTATAGTCTAGTTAAAAAACTGAAAAGAGCTGCTTCCTAGAAAAAGAAGCCTTCACTGTATCCTGAAAAGTAGATAAAGTTGAGTAATACATAATAAGCGCACTGTAGAAACATTTGATTTGCGAACCCTTAACAAAAATGTGAAAATATTTTTCTTAAAGACTGCACATTCTGTTGCCATAAATACACAAAAATGTTTTCAATAAAATTTTAGTGGATGAAGAAGCTATACTTGTGTAGAACTACAGGTGATAGAAAAAAATCGTCAAAAATAGTCCAAAGGGTTGTCCCTTTAGCACAAGACACCAAGTAAAATTAGAAATACTATGAAAATGTTACCCATTTTGGCATGGCAACTTTGGGGGAAATCTGGGAAATAGAAAAAATTAAAATGGCCATTAAGAATGATCAGCTTCAAAGAATTTTTTTAAATTCAATATACCCAGTATGATTCTTGTTGTATTTCCAATCAGAGGACTGAATTATTGCAAAAAATCTAAGTGGCTGGATAAAAAAAACATTTTAGATATTTAAAAAAATATGTCTGTTGTTTCTGCTCAATTTTTGGTGCATTGAAGGAATACACAATGTTCACAGCCATTGACACATAAATGGTAATGGGAAAGGCAGTATTAATCCACTGACATGCAGAAAAAAAGAATGGTGAAGTGTATGACCTAATGCAAGTTTTTGTAGAGAGTTGCATTATTTAAGGTTTTCACGCAAAATATTAACATGTGTAATTATTTAACAATGTAATTACAGAATTTTAGGACAGTAATAAATCGGTTGGTCAGTGTTGAACGTGAAATGAACACATATTTGTCTACTTTATAAAAGTTTCCCACAGCACACATATTTGTCTACTTTATAAAAGTTTCCCACAGCACACATATATTTCCCTGAGTTTACAGAAGACTTCTTGCTTTAGTCTGTTTCATTTGTTATTTGGCTACTCAGCTGAAAAGTGTCCACTGACATAATTAGTGTAAAACAATATTGAAAAGTACTCTGTTGACCTCAACAGTGATGGCAACTCCTCCAATTATCAGCACACTTTACAAATTTGTTGTGGTTGTCAATAAACTATTTTCAGCCAGCATTAGTCTCTAAAATTTAGTTTGTAAAAATAACAATATTATATATCTCACACTAGACCCTCAGCTCAACTATGGGTAATGATTACAATTAATTTGAATGTAACTGATATAAGTATCCCTCAGAACCTCTTGCATAAGCTTCCAAATATTGTGATGTATTTTGGTACTGAAATAACAGATATTATGTATATTATATTTATATACATTTTGTAGGGAAACAGTAGATATCACTAAAGATAAATGGCATTGTTGTTGTTAACCTTGGCAGACTTATTTCTACACAAGTTCATTAGGCATCTTAATGCAAAGATTCAAATTATAATATAAACAAAAAATTGTTTTTTATATGAAGTTATTCAATGTTTATTATATAATAATGTATTTCTAGAAAACAAAATTGGAGCAAAACATTTATTCATAAAGTGCAAGCTTCAAGTTGCTTAGTACCAGAAACATAACTGCTTCCCATAATTGTAGTTATTATAACCATGTAGAATGATGTCTAAACAATAAACCTACCACTCTAAGATAGGGAGTAAAAATTGAAAGGAAGAAATCATTGGCGGTGTATTAGATGACTAGTCGAACTACAATTTAGGGTAATTCTTGATTATCCTCATTTAACTGTAAAAAAAGTGAGCACTCTCTGAATGTGTATATTAAGGCTGAAATGTGCATATTGAAGGTTTGTAATAACCAAACTAATGAAGCTCCAGTTGGAAGCCTCAGCCTTACCCAGCCATTACAATATAATCTGAGACCAAAGGAACAAGCAATCTATTAGCTATTTTAATTAGGCATTAAAACAGCTCGAGCAATGAAAATAGTACATGGAAACTCTGCCTTAATAAGAGGAGCTAAACAAGCTGGAAACTCTCGCCATGTGAACATTTTCAACACTAAACTTCACTTCTCTCAAAATAAACTTCGAGGCGCCGCAATTATTTGCGCACACGATTTGGGTAGGGGGCATTGCGGAGCTGAAAAGCTCCTTTTTTTTCTGCACAATATTAGCCCTAAATTAAAAAAAGTAGCATAATGAAAGGTCATAAATCATCTTCGTTCAATGGTTATTTGTCAGTCATCTCCAAAATCAGAGCATGACAGATGGATGAATAGACAGACAAACAGACAGACAGATAGACAGACAAACCGACAGACAGGACGTCTACTACCAAAGACATGCTTGAGCACAAATGGCGAGCGAGCTTAAAACTTCACTATTGTTAAAGGATTAATTTGTATTTCCAATATTCAAGCTCATAAAATGTCTAGTTTTTTGTTTTTTTTCAAATTACGTATACGGTAACTAGGATTCAATGCCATAGTAACCACTACCCCTCAACTGTTTGCATTGAGAAAAAAACAACAACAAGAAACAAGTCACATTATTTAAACGTTTTCTTTAGCTAAGTAGTAGTTGTAACACACAATACTTTCACACAACCGCTGAAACCTACTCAAGACTTGTTTTGGTTGTTAGTCTAGTGAGAAATGTGTTTAAATAATAGTTGCGTTGGGCTTATAACTACATTTTAACTTACCACAACCACTAACTAGGATAGAAATGGAACCCCAGCAAGTTTTTTTAGTTTTAACTGTACCCGATTGTGGGGTAGGATCACGCTGCCACCAGAGAGGTTAAGCACAGAGCAAACTAATGGAAGTATGTGAGATATACTTAAAGACTAATCCCCCAGAAGTCCCCCAGGTTGGCAGTACTAGACAGGCCCTAGAGCAGATATCGAGCTTCTTATGTCACTAGTAACCTCTGTCTCAATAGCAACTTTTATACTCAGACTAAAAATCTCCAACAGAACTGTGCTCAGCCAGGGTTTAAATAACTGAGCTGGTGTGGGTGTGGTATGACATAAAGACAATCCTTCAGGATTTCTCAGGGCTACTCTATTGTTCATTGAAGGTGTACGGCACCTCACTGTTTCCACACCGATAAAGAATTCAAAGCGGTAAACAATTCGATTTCTAGGGTGATACTGGTAATGGTCGCTAAATCAGAAGAATGAGTTTGGTGTAATCTGGGACGAGTCGAACACCGAGCTAACACAAAAAATATGAGAGGTAGTAATGACATACATATATAAACAAAAATCCCAATTCACACCAGCACAGTGTCCAACTAGCTTCGCTCGCTAATAACCCTCTGCACTGGGGCTGTGGGTTAACTAGTGATTTGCTCCTGCACAAATGGTGAGCTAGCCTAAAACTACACTATTGTTAAACGTTTGACACTTCTTACACTCCAGCTACTAAAATTACAACATAATGTAAAGGGGATTCATTGCCATAGTAACCACTCCCCCAATTTGTTAAATTGAAAAAAAAAAAAAAAAAAAAAAAAAATTATAATTTTTAATCGTTTCTTTGTGATATCCTTTAGTTAAGTAGTAGTTGTAATGCACAATGCTTCCACACAACTGAACATACCTATACAAGACTTACCTTTGTGAGTACTCCGGTGGTCAATGAATTTTCAAGTAAATACTGCTGCTAGGGCTTATAACTATGACAAATCGGTATTCACTTACCACCGCCACTACCTCGAATAGAAACAGAACTCAGGTAAGTTTTTGAGTTTTAACTGCACCCCAAAAGAATTCAAAGAGGTAGACAATTCAATTTCTAGGAGGATGAGGGTAATGATCGATAAATCAGAAGAATCTGATTAGTAAATTTGGGACGGGGTCGAAACAGAGGTAAAACAAAAATAAGCAAGGGTCACAGTACCGTAAATTCACATACATAAACAGATATCCAGGATTTTCAATTGTGTTACCCCTGAGAGTGTCTAGCTCACTCGCCAATTAACACGGATCATTGACTTATTGATTGGCCGCAAGAGCAGTGAGCGTCTGATAAACTGGTGGGGTGGAGCACCTAATGCTTGTTTCCCTGTATCTCCTTGGAGGGGCCAGCTAGTTGTTTTGAAACTGCGGCTAGCTGGTGGCGTGGTGTCTTGATATACAGTTTATAAGCGCTGCCTTGCCATCTTCCGAGTATCGAGTCCTCCACCCCAACGTTTGCAGCCGTCGTCGCAGCCCCACTGCGGAAGCTATGCCCGAAAAACAATGCGCCATCGATTCCGGCTATCTGCAATGCTTCTCATACCTGATCCACCAACCTCGCTCCGGTAAGTGGCTTTCCATCCTGGAAGCGAAACAACGGGCCTGGGCCACTGCCCCTGATTAGAAGGTAGTTCACCACTGCTCCCACTGGACACAGAGCATTCCCTTGCTTTACCGACTACTATGTCCACACCTGCCCGGAAGTTGAAGCTTTCAGGTGTACTCTCAGTATAGATGGCGATGTGAGATTATCCACTGCTACGTCTGCAAATGTCAGGTGGGTTGAGTCTTCAAATGCGGTGTCTGAGGGCACTGTTATTTCACCCGATCATGAAGCCGAAGAAGCATAATGTTGACGCTGCCCACAACATACACCCGTCGTTCCCTCGTGGCTGGTCCAGCCATGCTTCCTTTAGCTTCCACAGCAATTCTGGGGTGATCAGGAGGCGAGGCTTTGGTTGGCCCAATTTCCCTCAAACTCTCTTTATTCCCCTGATGACCAGCTCCAATTTTGCCATGTTTCCCACATGGGGGTCCCCATGCCCCTCTGCCACTTGTAGGTGGCAGACTGCCGACAGGTAACACTTGATAGTTGCGGCAGATATACCATCATTGGCAAGAAAGGGTCATAAAACACAATAACTGTTCTGTGGTAGGTACAGCGGTGATTGAGTGTGTAATGCAAAATTGAATGTAACGTTTCTGTGCTGATGTGTAAGACTTGGTCGACACGGCTAGTGCTTGTTTACAATAAAAGTCCACTGATCCATCCAACTCCTTGCCGTCCAGTCGGGGTCCTTGAGCAGAAGCGTGTCCATGATCGTGCAGGGCCGTAGGAAGCAAATTTGAACCTGTACGACCAAACAAACCACACCCACCAGTATTAACCACACCCATTTAGGACACACCCTAATTATTTTTTTTCGCAACTGCTCCTAAGTATTATTTAAAAAAAAAAACTAGACATTTCCCTGTGTCGTATGTCAGTTCTGTTTTCATGTATTTACTCTGTACTATCATCTATATTTCTATAGAATTTATGATCCTGGAGGAGACAGAAATGAAGAATAAACATAATTAAAGTAGTTCAATGAAAAAATACTTAAAATTGTCCAAATATGCTATTTCTGTGTTCACTACCAGCAACAAAATCATTAAGACATGATTTGAGATCAATTTCATCTGTACTGTCTTTATGTACATGAAGAATCATCAAACTGTTGAGTCGTTGTTGACTCATTGTTGACCGCAAGTATGTCTTTATTCTACGTAATCCTGAAGCACTTCTTTCACTCACTGCATTTGTAGCTGGGCTAACAAGAATAATTTTTACAAGAGTACACACTTCAGACATTATACTTCGTTGTGCAGGAGTGAGCGATTTAAGATAATTAATAATGTCTTGCAGACAAGGTTGACTATTGCTAGATTCCATTGCTGTACCTAGAAGCTGCAAGTGTGATGAGAGACTGCTTTCATTGAAGTCACTATGATAAAAGTTTAACACATACTCCAGCTCTTCACTGTAGATTTCTTTTCTTGCAGACTTCAAAAGAAGATCCTCGAGCTGTTTCAAAGTGTGGTAGCTTGGCTGATCAAACCTATCCTTAATAAAAGAAATAATAAGATCAAGACACTCAAAGTATTGATGTCTGTATAATTCTTCAAGATTAGCAGGCTGATGACCTGCTCCAGTACCAAAACCTGGCTGGAACCCTTCTTTTTCTGGGCAAAACAGGATTATTCACATCAAGCATTTCCTGTTTCGAAGTGACTTTGGACCAGAACATGCCAAATGAATCATTGTTTCGAATACTTTCAAGCGTCTTTCTTGTCAGCTCAGCTATTTGCTGACCTTCTGAAGAGCTCAATTTTGGATCTTGCAAAGTCTTGCTCAAATTGTCAGTGTGTTTCATCACAAGTTCTCCAAGCATTATGCCAAACAAATAATCAAATGTTGACATACAGTGCTGTACACCGGTTATACGAGCACGAGTTTCAGAATCCTTGGCTATATCCAAGGCTTCTTCCCAAACAGCCTGGATCACTTGGTAATTTGAAATTACACTACTTAGTGAGGAAGCTCTGACAGTCCATCTAGTGGGACACAGGGTTCGAAAACCAGCACCTTCAGGACTAATTTCTTTTTTGAGCTTTTGAAAGGTGGCTTCACGTCTTGGGGAGAATTTTATCAACTTTGATATTTCAAGGGTGGTATCCAAAGCACTTCTCAAGACTTTATTACCCTTGCTCGTATCACCTGCAGCTAAATTTAGAGCATGGCCATAACAATGAACAAAGATGGCACGTGACTCTTCCGCACATATCTGGGTAGAACAACCATTTCTAGAGCCACACATATTGGCTGCCCCATCATAACACTGCGCTCTACAGTTACTGATACTAATGTTCATACGTAGCATAGTATCTTTTAAGCATGCAACCAATATGTCAGCTTTAATGGATTCAACATGGTGAAGTCCAATAAAGTCTTCTCTGGGCACAAAATCATCATCTACCCAACGAATACACACCACAAGTTGTTCTTTGTTGGATGAGTCAGTAACTTCATCAGCCATTAAAGCAAAATAACGTGCTTGGTGGATAGATTCAGCAATTTCTCGCAACACTTTCATCGACATACACTGAATCAACTCATTTTGAATTTGAGGACTTGTATATTTGTTAGTCTTTTTCTGTAGCATATCAGTAATTTTGGAATCATCTAAAGCGCGAAGGTGTAGTAATTGCATGAAGTTACCATCACTTTCATCGCCATCACCACGGAAAGCTATTCCTTGCCTTGCTAAAAACTTGATGTTTTGTGCCACTTTGATAAGGTAGTGTCGATTGGAGGCTTTGTGTTCAGCATGAGCTGTAGACAACATATCTCCAACTCCCCTTGACGTACCTGCAGGTGTTGTTATGGTGAAATCAACAGCAGCTTTGTGTGCAGCTGTGCCCTCATGCCTGTTCAAGCAACGTGTACCATCCTTCCAGTTACAGAAGCCAGACACAAAAGATGAGTCCAAGATGTTACCCTGAATCTTCTTCAGGTGGCCTACATAAAAAAAGACCTTATAGTTAAAAAACAACAACAACAACCAAAGTCTAGCTAACTATGTCAGTAGAACATATAGCTACTTTTAGCAAAACTCAGCTAAGTTTACTAACCTGACTGGATAGCTTTCACACAGGTGAAACAGTAGGTTAAGTCAATGGAAGCGTCGTAGTGCAGCCACTTCCAACGGTCGAACCAAACGCTCAGAAAAGAGCGGTGGACAACATTTGTCTTGCCGAAGGATCTCCGGGGGAAGACAGAGTTGGTGGGCTGTGTAGGACGATCAGGAAGATCTGGTAAACTACCCGACGAAGAACGCGAAGTAGCCATGCTTAAATAAGACGGTACTATTAATGCGCATGCGCACGGTTAATTAGCCACACCCACCCAGGAGAAAAACCTAAACGGCCATGGCCATCGTGGCCGTTGCGGTTCCTACGGCCCTGTCGTGGGTGGTACTTCGGACCTTTGCTGCTGTGCCTGTGGACAACACAATCGAAAAAAAAAAGGCAGATAATTTCTGGAGAGTGCATCTGCGGCCTCATTATTCACCCCTGGGATATGAGTAGCCCGTATTGCAAACTGCTCTGTGGCCGCAAGATATGACAGGCATCTCCTTAACTGCATAGCGTATGGGTTTCTTGATGTGCCAGAGTTAATACATGCTACCGCGGCTGTGTTGTCACACTGTGCCAGCACTGATTTTCCTTTCCAATTTGCACCCCAGATTGCTGCCGCCAGTACCACGGGAGCGAGTTCCTTGACTGTGATGTGTTCATTGGTTATGTTACTCATCCAGGGGAGCATGAACCATTGGCTACCTCCGCATCCCCAGTTGCCAGAAGCATCAGACGTCAATAAAACTTGGTGTTCTTTTCCTGGCGTGGCCAGCATCATTGCTGTCCCATTCCAGGTACCAGCAAAGCATACCCACCACTCAATGTCTGCTCTAGCTTGCTTGTTCAGTCATACGAACTGGTCCAGGCGTCTAGTTGATGCTGCTAGGTCAATCAGCCTTCGCAGGTAGCTTCGTCCTGGTATGATTGCTCGACAAGCATGCGATAGCGAGCCAATAAGAGAGAGGAGTTCCCGCTTTCTGCATGCTTTCCTCCCTTTCCAACACTTGAGGAGCGCCCTCAGGCTACTGAGTTTGTCCTGGGGTCCAGGGAGACTGAGTCCAGCTCTAGCCCCAAGAACGTGATCGACGTGATCGACGTGGCCGGTCCTTCGTCTTTGTCCGGCTCAACCGGCAAGCCCACTTCCTGGAAGATTTCATTCATCACGGTTGCATTCTTGGTGCAGCTCAGGGTCCCCGGCGCTACAACTGTCATGTCGTCAATGTAGTGTTCTACCAACGTGACTCCATGCTTCCTCATGACCAATGCCAGTGCATCCGCCAGTGCGGAGAATGTTAAGGGAGCCGACCGCAATCCAAACGGCAAATTGGTATCAACGTATACTGTGCCCTCCCATCTCATACCTAGAAGATATCTATCCTCCGGATGAACTGGGACATTGCAGTAGGCCTATTTGATATCCATCTTTGCCATTACAGTACCTTTCCCCCGTTCTAGGATTTGTCCGACCACCTCATCCACTTCACTGGCTGGCTGAACCATCCAGATAGCAGACTGTTCTACTCCACTTGCATTCAGCTGTGCTTAGTTTGCCACGTGTACTTAGGTTGGCGCCAAATTCTCCCGTTTACTGCGCCCCACGCGCCCGAGCGGACCAATTCCCTAATTCTGTGCATTAAACTTCATTTAAAGTGATGACCGCCAATGGAAACGGAAGTCATTGACGCGCATTCATTGTACACCCACGCACAAGCATGAAGTTTTTGAGTTTTAACTGCACCCCAAAAGAATTCAAAGAGGTAGACAATTCAATTTCTAGGGTGATGAGGGTAATGATCGATAAATCAGAGGAATCTGATTAGTGAATTTGGGACGGGGTCGAAACAGAGCTAAAACAAAAATAAGCAAGGGTCACAGTACAAAAGGGTACCGTAAATTCATATACATAAACAAATATCCGGGATTTTCAATTATGTATCCCCTGAGAGTGTCTCGCTCACTCACCAATTAAGGTGATGATGTCCACCCGCCAATGGAACCGGAAGTCAAGGAAATTGAACTTATGAACACAATGGTACGCTCCATTCTTCCCGATAGGATTTTTTTTTTGCAATAGGTAACCTATCGTTCACTTTAAAAACACTGTTAACAAGTGTTGAACTACAACATTTCCAAAAAAGACGCTGTACCCACATCTCTCGAACACGCTATGAAATTCTAAAGTTAACCATAATTTCCGACCACTACCAGTACCACTTTGACAAAGACCTGCTAAGCTGATTTGTGGTGAGTCAAGACAGTGTGACTAAGAAGAAACTGGACAGGCTAGTGAAGCTGCAGTGACTGAGGTGAGTATTAGTGGGGCAGATTATTCCATATTTTGGCTCAATTCATCAAATAATGGTGATACAAGCACCAAACTTTGCATATACGTAGATGCACTTTGGGTCATTATTTGAGAAAATAACATTAGCCACGTAAAAATTCAAGATGGCTGCCATTCACTGTCAATTGTGAAAATTTTCATGCACTTTTCCAGTCAATTTTTTTTGTTTCAAACTATGCTAATATAATTTGCACAACAATGATGCATAAGTGATCATGTATGATGTTAATTTTAGTTTGTGGGTTGTCATTATTAATTGACCTTTGACCTATGACCATGTGTTTATTTCTCTCTGAGTGATTCAGGTATGTCTATAGTAGAGTTTATTGATGGTCTGCTTGTATTTGTGTAGTGTGTGTAGTCCAGCAGATAATTGTAAAATAATGCAGAAATCGTGCACTTTGTGATAAAAGCATCAAATTTGGCACACACCTACATCATCCTAATACATGTTGATTTAGATATAGTGCCATCTCTGATTCCGCGTTTTGGGGGCGTGGCACCCATGCTTGTTAATGGCTGCCATAATACTTCTTATTAGGGAAACTACAAGGCCTAGAAAGAGGTTTTTGGTGCTTTAGCCAAATATGGTGAAATGCATGTACTAAGCTTTTAGTGTAAATTATAGTTGGCCATAAGGTGTACATCATTTAGAGAGTTCAGGCCAAGATGTCCTCAAAAGTGAAGCTTGTTGACCCTCAGCAAATCACCCAACCAGCACCAGCACTCCTGGATACTGACTGGACAAAATGTGTTATCTGCCAGGAAGATAAAAGTGAAAAACTTAATTGCCCAGCGGAATCAAAGCGTCCTGATGTTGGAGCTGGTTACATCAGTTTAGCAGAGGACGTGACTTCTTTTGCCAATGCTGGATGCTTAACCAAACCTTTTAATATCTCACGGATAGATGATGGTGATGGTATAGAAGCAACATTGCAAAGGCATATGGCAAAGTTTCACAATACCTGCAGGCTTCAGTATAGCAAAACCAGACTTCAGCGAGCAATGAAGAGGAAAAGCACCGATACAGAGTCAAGTGCAATAGGTGCGGGGAAGAAAACATGTCGGCATCAGCACCCCTGACAACAGAATAGAAACAAGGATAGTCTCCTATGTCTGTTTATGTTGCATGCCAAGTTCGTGATGGCAATCTTGATGAATTTTTTTCTTACGAGAATCAGCCATGCCCACCATCATTGTCAGATGGGGGAAAACTCAGACTGGGTACCAAATCTGATATTGTCCACTGCCTTGAAGATACACTTGTGACAACAGTTGATGAGGACACAACACTGGGTGTTGCTGATGTTTTTGTGCTTGATGGAGCGGCTATTGTCATTATGTTGAGGCCTGGATCATCCAAAACATTCAGAGACTATGCCCTGAATGTTTTTCTTCCATATGTGAAGTTGCAGCTCGACAAGGCCCAAAGGGTGGACATAGTGTGGGATGAGTATAGGCCAGGCACACTGAAACAGCAAGCACGGGACAAAAGAGGAAAAGGAGTTCGTCGTAGGGTAGCACCAAACAATGCTATTCCAAAAAACTGGGGGGAATTTTTGAGGCTTTCGGAAAACAAGAAGGAGCTTTTTGCCTTTCTAAGCAGAGAAGTTATCACCATGCCAACAGATAAGCAAATTATAAGCACACTGCTAGATGATGTTATCTACAGACAGGAGAGAGATAAAGAGGGTCTTGCCCCCTGCTCACACGAGGAAGCAGATACCCGAATGATGGTCCATGTTGCAGATGCAGCCAAACAGTACAACACTGTTATTATACGCACAGTGGACAGTGACGTTGTTGTCTTGGCTGTGTTTGTGTTTGCTCAGTTGGTGCCATCATTGACTGCACTGTGGGTGGCCTTTGGTACAGGCAAGAACTATCGACTGATTCCTGCACACAGGATATACGCTGCAATTGGTAACATGAAAAGTCAAGCACTTCCCATGTTTCATGCCTTTACAGGCTATGATACTGTTTCCAGTTTTTCTGGCAGGGGGAAGAAGACTGCATGCAGGGTTTGATACAGGATTTTTTGCTAGGGGGGGGAAAGTCAAATAGCGCGACCTTATAGTTGTATTTTTTTTTGTCCTTGCAATACTAGTAGGGTAAGGAAATTAAACTTATTTTATCATATTTATGTATTGATCAATTGATTACCTCTAGTAAACAGCTTTGTTCATTTTGAAAGCTGAATAGCTCTGACATTAATTAAGCCAGACTCCTAATAGGTTATCCTTCTAGTTTGAATGGAGTAGGTGTATCATTTTATGGATCACCAGTTCCAGTTTGAAAGTTGCTTTTAGCACTGGTCATTGTGAAGCAGCTGCCTGGTTGGTAAGGGTATATTTGTTGCTTTGGCAGACTGTAGAAGTTGCTAAGTAGTAGCTAATGGATATCAGAAAGTATTTTAGGAAAAAGAGACCTTGTGGCTCCAAAGGAAGTGAATCCGAACCAAAAAAAAGCAAATGTGATAGCTATGAATCGGTGGAACACAAGGAACAGATTCGAGCAGTGCAGCAGAGAGAGAGTGAGGAGGTGAGGGAGGAAGTGAGGAAGAGAGAAGAGGTGAGGAAAGAAGTGCAGCAGAGGGAAGAAGGGCCGCAGAGGGAAGAAGGGCAGCAGAGGGAAGAAGGGCAGCAGAGGGAAGAAGGGCAGCAGAGGGAAGAAGGGCAGCAGAGGGAAGAAGTGCAGCAGAGGAAAGAAGTACAGAGGGAAGAAGTGCAGCAGAGGGAAGAAGTGCAGCAGAGGGAAGGAGTGCAGCAGAGGGAAGAAGTGCAGCAGAGGGATGTAATATAAAGATGAACATTGGCTGAGGCAATCCCAAACTAAGCTCCAACCTAAAGCATTCAAAGGCTAGCCTGAAGAAATTGTACAAATCTAGGCTTACGTACAAGAAAAGTTGGGAGGAAAAGTATTTTTTGTATGTTTTAATAAGTATAGGTGAAAATCATAGGGGGGGGAGGGAAACTCTGCTCAAGGGGGGGAAATCCCAGGGTTCCCCCCCCCTCTGTATCAAACCCTGGCATGGGAGATATGGAATGTGTTCCCGGACGTAACTGACACCTTCGCTGCCTTAATGGAACAACCGGAACAGTCTGATGTAGATGCAGCCCTTACAACATTGGAGAGATTCGTAGTTCTTCTGTATGACAAAACAAGTTCCAAATCCCATGTTAATGAGGCAAGAGTTGACTTGTTTGCTCGGAAAGGCCGGGATGTCAATCATATTCCACCGACACAGGGTAGTCTTCTCCAGCACACAAGGAGAGCTGTGCATCAGGCTGGATACTGCTGGAGCCAGTCTCTCATTCCAATGGTACAGCTTCCACAACCGGAGGAATGGGGCTGGAAAGTGGCTGCTGGAGGAACATGGGATGTGATGTGGAGCAACCTTCCTGAAGCTAGCAAAGTGTGTAGGGAACTCCTGCGCTGTGGTTGCACCAAAGGCTGCCACACACAACTGCAAATGTAAAAAAGCTGCACTAGCCTGCACTGCTTTGTGCAAGTGTGCTGGATCATGCACAATTTAACATTATTATTGCCACTTTGAACTAATTATCAGTCGGTTTCACATAACTAATTATCACTTTTTTCAAATAATGATTTGATGCGTGTTTTTATGAACTCTGTCACCCATTACCTGTATCTAAACACTTAAAGAAGTTTCTAGACCCCATGGCTTCCGAGATATGGGGTATTACACATGAAAACAGCTGCCACGCCCCCCAAACGAGAAATTGGAGATGGCACTATATCTAAATTCTCATATACTAGGATGATGTAGATGTGTGCCAAGTTTGATGCTTTTATCACAAAGTGCACGGTTTTTCCACTATCTGCTGGACTAGTGTTGGTGTTTTAATAGGCATGGCTACTCCAGTATCTAGCAAATGGCAGACTGACTGGTCAAAATGTTGCCTCTGTCAACAAGATAAGAAAGAAGAGCTGAAATCACCTACAAGCTCTTATAGACCAGAGCAGGATGGCTATACTAATATTGCCACCAATGTTCCACTCTTTCAGGCAATGAATGCTTTACCTATAAAGCTTGATCCAGCAAGACTTGATGAAGGAGGGGGCATTGATCAAACCTTGAGAAGGAATAATGCTAAATATCACCAGAGCTGTCGCTTGATGTTTAATAACAGTAAGCTAAAAAGAGCCCAGAAAAGAGCATCATCTGCAACTGATGAAACAACAGATGAATTGCCTAGCATAAGGAAGATCCCAAGGAGAAGTCCTACTCCATTTGAAATTTCTTGTGTGAGAAAAAAGGACAACCATCTGAACTTCGACATGCTATGACACAACTGAATAATAAGGTAAATGAATGTGCCCTAACTCTCTCTGATGGAAAGCTCTTGGCAAAACTCAGTGGTGGAGATGTCGTAGCACAGGAACTAAAATACCACCCTGTATGCCTGGCAGCTTTGTATAACAGAAAAAGAGCTTATCTTAAAGCCATAGACCAAGAGCATAGCGATGAAAGTTCACGTAGCAATGAGGCGCACCCCTTAGCTTTTTCTGAGCTGTTGATCTACATAAATGAGACCAAGCACAACAGAGAAGGTACATCACCTGTTGTGTTCAAACTGACAGATCTTGCCAAAATTTATTAGGAGCGACTTGAACAGCTGGGTGTGGAGTCACCAAATGTTCATTCCAACCGACTGAAAGACAAATTAATGGCACGGATGCCGGAGCTCGAGTCACACAAAAAAGGGCGCGATGTACTGCTTGCCTTCAAAGAAGATATAGGTACTGTTTTATCACAAGCCTCTGACTACAGTGATGCTATTATCCTCTCTAAAGCTGCTAGCATCCTGCGCAACCAAATACTCGACCACAAGTCTAAATTCAATGGAAATTTTGATGAACAGTGTATTGATAACTCCATTCCACCAGTACTTCTGCAGTTTGAGTGCATGATCGAGCATGGTGCTGACATTAAATCACAGCTAAGATTTGGAGCTTCTAAAACAGACCTTGCTATGGCACAGTTATTGCAGTACAACTGCTATGGTAGGTGCAGAAACGAAAAAGCAACTCAAAGGCATTCCAAGGATCGTGAGACCCCTTTTCCTGTGTATACAGGAATGGCCATATTATGCAAGGACCAGAAAATGACATCTGGTTGGCAAACATGGAATGTGTTTAACGATGTAACTAGTGTCTTCAGCAAACTTAGCAAGTATCCACCAACAGTTGGAGATGAGGACATTGAGAACCTGGAGAAATTTGTCATTGCAATGTATGATAGGTCCAGTACTGCTAAATATGTGGATGATGCACGATTGGAGCTCTTCGCTCGTAAGCAGAGATCTTATAAATCAATCCCACCCACTCGAGCTGCCCTTATGCAACATTTGAAGCGTTCTGCTTACCAAGCAGGATGTATATGGAGCCAAGCAACAGTATGCCAGCCTGAAACTCTAAGTCCTGCAGATTGGGGGTGGACGAAAGAAGCTGACATTTGGAAGACCTGCTGGACTACACTTCCACCTATTGCAACAAATTGCCAAGAACTGACATTTGGAAGACCTGCTGGACTACACTTCCACCTATTGCAACAAGTTGCCAAGAACTGACTAAGTGTGGGTGTAATATGGAATGTCGTGGAAACTGCAAATGTTATCGTTTCAACCTTCCTTGTACAGCACAGTGCAGTTGCACATGCCTGGACTGATACAATCATTATCATAGTCACTATTAAAGTTTTGTTTAGTTTTTTGTTATTATTGACAAGTTTTGAACATCAAAAACATCCAGGTCGATGCATAAAATTGGCAGCCATTTTGAACGGCAGCCATTTTGAAATTTTACATGGCTAACGCTATTTTCCCAATTAATGACACAAAGTGAGCTTACATGCAAAGTTTGATGCTTGTATCACCATTTGATCAATCGTGTCACAATCTGCCCCACTATATATACTTAACAGTGACTGACTGACCATATCTATGGACTGAGTATCATACTATTATTTAAACACCCCATGTTACACACATAAGACTGCCTTTTGAGCCAATATAATATTATAATAGTTAGGGTTTTTTTTTTAGTTGTGAAATTTAAGTACATTAGATTGTTTTCATTATTATTTCTCAACTATGGACAATATTACAATAATTAATTGAAGTGATAATAATATTATTATAATCTATTGTAGTATGTCCGAAAGAAGCCGCCGCAGGCTTTCATTTGAGCAACCCAACACAAGTGAGGGTTTCTTCTGTGCTCTTTGCAGCCAGTCCAACTCTAACTTGTCAACAGCAAAATCTTGCAAGTTTAAAGTCTCTAAATGTAACCCAAATTGCTGGCCAAAAAAGACCAAAATTATCACCTTATCCATCCCCTAACAAAAGCTTTAACTCTCCAGTATCAAAAGTCTCAAGAAGTGCATGATCTGGATTAGAATTTCCAAGCAGCTCAATAACAAAGGAAATAACAGGAAATATATCTACCTAAGCAATATCTCAAACGAACATACACGGAGTAATCTTACAGGAGAAATGTTCAAAATCTCTAATACTGAGCAAGCTGAACTCAATAATTTGAATAAATATCTATACATTTATCAACTCCAAAAAAATGTTTATAACAATGCTTTAAAGAAAGATGAAAAACATTTTTGTGACGTGTTTCAATATTTAAGTATTGTTCAACCATTATCAACAGAGAAATCCAATGTTCCACCTAGGCAAAGAATCAGGGTTCTTGAGAACTCTGGAGATATCATGTCTACAGGTAGTAAGGTGTGTTTTGCTTGCTATAAGTGTCAGTTGCAAATTCTTAAAAATGAGTCTGTAGTTAGCACAGACACAGACCTGCAAGGCATCATTTCAGATCTGGCAGCCAGTCCAACTTTAACTTGTCAACAGCAAAATCTTGGAAGGATCCAGATTCCATCGCATATGTTACTACTCTAGATCTTACTCTAGATTCTCCCTAATAGCCAATGTAGTCTATTATTGACGCTGCTGATGATAAGGACACACTTATGTTTGTCTTACAAGATTTATAAAATGATTTTATCAAAAAAAAAAGTCTAACCTTTCAACCGCTCACCGCAATTAGCGTAAGCTCGCGATTGTCGACCAGAACTTAATTTCGACCTTACCCACAATATTTTCGACCATCTAGAATATTCGATAATACGCCGGCATGCGCGGAAGTTTAAGTGAATATCCGGAGGTCTCAAAATGGTTTTAACGACAAAGAAGAAGGGAGGGAAAAGAAAAGAAAAAGAGTGCCCGCAGCAGGACGCTACAGTTTCCAGTCGTCCTAAGAAACACTGGGAATGGTCTGAAGTTTCCATGCTTGGAGCGATGAAAACGTAAGGAAGGTTTGATGGGAGTGAATCGAGCAGCGTTTGGAGTATGCAGTACCTCCAACTACACTGAAAGATCGAATTTCTGGACGTGTTGTTCATGGAACTAGTACAGGTCCTAGGCCGTAGAGAAGGAATTGGTAGAGTTTAAACTCAAATGTAGCAAAGTGGGCTATGGAAAGACAAGAGGCCAGGTAATGAAACTAGTGAAGCAGCAATGAATAAGAAAGGTAGGAAAGACTGCTGTGTGTCTCCAGAGTGGTGGTCAAGATTTAGTAAACGTTTGCCAACGCAGTGTTTTAGAAAGTTACTTGAGATGCTAAAGGAGACACTTGAGAAGTACAACTTAACTAATAAACCAGCACAGATCTACAATTGTGATGAATAGGAAATGCCATTAGAGCACAAGTTACCCAAGACCATCAAGTTGAAAGGTGTTAAAAAGGTGAGGCAAATTATGACTGGAAACAAGATTTAAATTACTATACTGGGATGTGCAAGTGCAACGGGGCA
>WLWD01003210.1_pt1 | contig 20120 bp, 12 predicted proteins | sample 6712731 | NCBI WGS metagenome assembly WLWD01 (sample SAMN12718690, study PRJNA576275) | sponge metagenome | isolation source: marine sponge | host: Mycale hentscheli | place: New Zealand: South Island, Marlborough, Capsize Point | collected 2014-11-01
CTGCGTCAGCGGAGGAAGCTGATGCACGTGCCCCGCTCACACCACTATCACGCTTCTCTTCTTCATTCCCTACCATTTCACTACTGACTTTTTCCTGACTCGTCTGCCCTAACCTTTCACCGCCAGGGTCATTCTTGCTACCAGCAGTGTCAGCTCCTGTCTTGGAGTCTTTCCCACACACTGCGTGCCTTTCTTCCTCTTTGGGAGTGTCTTCAGTTAGATCATCTTTGTTGTTCTTTTGTGCAGTTGATGGACTGTCAGGGGGTGTGGCTTCTTCTATCCAGTCCCGAGGAGAGTACCAGCGAACAAAGTCTTCTAGAAGAGATCCAGGGTTGGCTGCCTGGTAAGTATATTAACACAATATAAAGTGTCATGCACCCAATAATCCCTGATAATTTAGCTGGAGCAAGTATGACCACAAACTTCGTTCATAGTACTATTGTGCTGTATTGTTCACATCAGTATGACCCCTTACCAGAAATGTCTACTTGCTTACAATAATGTAGGAAATCAAATTTCAGTAATATCACTTGAAAAAATAAATAAAAATGATCTGAGTCAAATGTATGTAAGGACATAAGATTGAAAAATTAAACCAAACTCTAATATGTTCCTCTATGATGTTCCTAACCTTAAAGGCTTGCATGTCGCACAGTAGGGAGGTGCTCTGCATCTTGGCCCTGACTTTGGCTGCCTGCTCTGAAGTGCCCAGTCTAGACAGAATGTTTTGCTGCTCCCACATCATGTCTTCTGTCATTGGAGTGTGTTCCTGTTAATTAATAATCAATAATACATGCGATCACTAAACAGAAACTTAACGGTCGATAGTTCAAACAGACACTGATTTCACAGTAACAATACAAGACAGGGTAATTAGCACTGATCCTTATCTGATGCCACAGATCGGAGATAAGAATGATCCTGAAATAATCATGTAATAATAACAAATGTTCTCGTTCTAACAGCAAATATTATGTTAATTAAAACTTAACCCGACGTTTCAGTTGACCCCTGAAGAGGACTCGGCAAGAAGTCGAAACATCGGGTTAAGTTTTAATAACATAATGTTGGCCGTTAGAACGAGAAAATTTGCATTATTAAGAATGATCCTTACCTGAGTTATAGGTATGTAGAGAGGTTCTCCTGTGGCAACCAGTACCAGGTCCCCACACTGTCTCAACACACCACATCTACCAGACTCAGACTCCATATTACCAGACATCTTCTCATTAGAATCTCCAGGATCACTCACTGATGCACCACCTTCTTCCACTTTATACTCGTCCATTTTCTTAGCCTCATCACTGCCAGGGGAATTTCGTTCCTGAGATTCCAGTGCCTCGAAAAATTCATCTTCATCTGTATCACTTCCTTCTGATTTAGGAGAAGATGCATGACCTTGGCTGGCGTTGGGCTGTGGACCAGTGTTGTGTGGAGGACCAGTACTAGGTAGACCTGTGCTCTGTGGACCAGTGCTCTGTTGACCAGTGCTCTGTTGACCAGTGGTATGTGTTCTAGTATCAGTGGTTTTGGGGGAAGACTTTATTTGGGCTCCTGAGGTATCAGATGAAGTGGAGTGGTCGTGTTTTCTCTTGTGCTGAATGCAGCAGTTGAGCATCTGTAGCTTCTGGTGGAAGAGACAACTGCTCATGTCTGGAGGACCTTCAGGGAGCCTGAATTAGTGAATATTGGCAACAAACATAGTTTCAATGGTTATGTGATCAATCAGGCTAATTGAAGAGACGTACACCATCATCACCATCATCATCATCATCATCATCATCACCATCACCACCATCACCATCACCATCACCACCATCATCACCATCATCACCATCACCATCATCACCATTATCACCATCATCTAATGAATTATTAGTACTCCTACTGCTGTTTGTAGCTACTACTACTAGAGCTGGATGACTGAATAAATAAAAAATATGGCTGCTGGAACGCTAACAGTTGAGTTGTCTGTCTGCCCGAAAAATTGTATAGTACAAAGTTCAGAAGCTAAGAATCCATCAAATAGAATATGAATAAGCTGTGTACTCTGAACTCCATAGCAGGTCTGAGACTGTCAGAAATTGAGTTTTTCGATAGTAATGTTAGTAACAGTAAGTCTGAATTTTTAGCTCTTCTTTGTGCAGACTAATAAACTATTTTTTTGCATCATAGTAAATAGTTTTGTCTGAACTTGCTCTTAAAATATACCTGTTGCTGAATATATGTGCAGAAAAATAATTTAAAAAAATTTTTTTTTCATGTTACAAAACTGGTCATCATAATTTTGGCGGTGAAAGGGTTAATAAAATATCATGATATATAGCTTTATTGTGATAATTCAAGTTAAAATCATATTTCCTGTGATCATCTGCCACACTCATTTTAAAAACTACCTTACTTCGATGTACATGCAGATATGAAAGTGTATACTTCACACTGATCAGTGTTTGGTCACATGCTTGATTTTATAATCGTTTACTACTCATAGAATTCAACTTCCAAACCTTTGGGGGGGGGAGACCCCAGGGACCGCCCCTTCTGTATGAAACCCTGACTACTACTATTACTACTACTGCAGAGCCCACGACTGGGAGATCAGGAGAATCAGATTCGAAAGAGAAGAGAGAGATTGAAAAAAGGAGTCAAGAGAGAAAGATCAGAAGTGGATAGAGAACAGGACATTATTATTAACCCTCAGCGTGCATGCGCGAGAGGGTTATAGTAGCCGTCCTAAATGTATACCGGTGAGGTTTTTTTTGGCTAGTTTAGTTTCTTCTCTTATGAAGACAGCATACCCATGTACAATTTTCATTGCTCGAGCTGTATTGATGCCTCATTAAAATAGCTAACAGATTGCTCGTTCTTTAGTGTGTTCGCAGTGTTTAATAGCGCTGAGGGTTCGCACCTTTGCTGCTTTATTCATGTAGTGTTGTGCACATTAACTGGTCACCAGGGGACAATAGCTCATCATCGTGGTGATTAGTACTTGAGGCAATTTATCATTTCTTATTACTTGATTGGTCAGTTTATTACACTATGTTAATTTCATATTGTATATTTTGTGTATCCTTAGTCTACATATTTGTTCTGTTGTGTGTATGGCTGATGTGTATTATTAAACTACACATTGACAAGCACAGAGGTCACTGAGTAGACTCTGGTGGTGGCAGATACCAAAAGTATTATTAGGAGAATGGCCATGGGTTTTTTCTACATATGTAGCTCTACTGTCCTATAGAGGCTACTTTCAACTCTTAAGGTCCCTCCACAACTACTACTATGACTACTACTACTACTACTAATAATAAGTGATAAATCTTAGCCCACAATACCATTTCACTTGCCACCCCTTACCTATTGACTAGAATAGCTTGGTCCCACCTGTAACGTAACTCCTGCACCGTCTCATTCCATAATTCACCAAACGCACGCAAACCTTAAAAAAAGGACACAAATATTACTGTGACTAGACTTTTCATACCTAAGAACTCACTTGGTCAAATTACTAAAAGAAATTGTACTCTTCACACCCCTTACCAACTTCACCCCCCCTTACCGGGGGGGAAAGGGCGGGGTGGGGGGGGGGGCGGGGGGAGAGGGAGGGGTGGGGGGGGGGGGGGGGTAAAGGAGGAGGTAATGAATGTCGTGTTCATCACACACCCCCCCCCCCCCCAATAAAAAAAAAAAAAAAAATCATACCCTTTCCACACACACCACACACACACACACACACACACACACACACACACACACACAAACACACAAGTATGTACCATTATCATTATTAACTATGCACAGCACTGTGGCTAGTTGTCTGCTCAATGATCCCAATGGAGATGACTTGATGTTCATGCCCTCCTTGTTTCCAGCCCTCACCTCCTCCTCAGGAAGACCATAAGCATCTGGGAACAAACACTATAAAGGAAGGAGAACTATAGCACACATTTGTGGCCTTTATACAATAAATGTGCTTAAATACACTGACAAATTAATTAACATACATAGTTTATATTGTATTTATGTAATTGTTTATTATTTATTCATTCAATAATTTATTCTTTAGGGTGGGGGCGGGAGAGGGAGTGGATTAAATCAGTTGGAAAAAAAAATTGATAGATACTGTAGTTTGATTATTTTCAGCCACTACATAATACCAAATGGAGTATTGTAATACACTCCTCTACCAAATAGCTTTGGTAAGATCAAACTTACTTTCAATATTCCTTCCAATTTCTTGTCTGACAGACTGCCATCTCCCCTAATTCCAAACTCCAACCTCTGAGAGGCGGAGTAGACCACAGAAGAAAGGAACGGAGAGGGAATGGAAGATACTGATGCATTGGTAAGCTTTTCTAGGGCATGGGAAAAGTGAGGAGATCCTGTGGGTAGGAAGAAGACAACGTACATACCAACTTCACAGCCAAAGAAACAACTCATAACGTTCCATCCTTTATAGCATATTTCTCCACTTGGACACAGCAACCAAAGTCATTATTACAATCTATGTAGCAATTAAACTGCTTATACTAGCATGTGCAGTTTAAACCATCTGGTAAAGTCACTAACTACTTGTAAAATTTAAGCAAAAACTCTTCAAATTCTGTCATGAACTGAGTGTTACATACTAAGATGAAAATGTTTGTGAAAATGTGTTGTAACAGCATCAGTTAGTAGAGCCACTGGCTAAAAGACATCTTGCAAGCAGCCAGCAACCACCAGATATGTAAGGTTAAACCCACATCCTTCCGAATTAGTCATTCTGCCATCTCTTACCAGTCCACTCACCTGCTCCCTCTCTGTCTGATCCAATGAGCTGTCCTAGTGTTTCATCTCTATAGCATATCTTAAGGAAACTCTGCAGACAGTCTGACAGATAGCACTCTGTACGCTCCGCCAAGTGGGTAGTTACCGTCCATATGGGGGCGTGGCTAGGACGTAAGTCACTGAATAATGCAGAAACAAAACACAAATGCTAACAACACACCGCAAACATAAAAAAAATATATTAGATTTAGAATCACAGAAATCTTGATGCTGGAGACCAATCAGTTGACAGAGCAATGGATTGATCAAACCTACAACTTATAAAGCTCTACCAGCTACTGAAATTTAGCTTTGCTAAAGGGAAAAAAAAATAAAAATAAAAATTAATCAATTAAAAAATAAAATAAAATAAAAAAATAAAAAAAAGAGTGGAAGAGAACTCCAAACAAATAACCCCTCCCTTTCTCCAAATTAATTAACTATTCCTTTCTCCTATCTGGGGCTCTAGTAGAGACAAGACATCTTTGCAGATTCCGCAGGTCGAGAAGAATTCAATGGTACCACCACAGATGAGAAGCACAAACCACTAGAAAGACTATCATTATTATTTTGTTTACATGCATGATATCACCTTACCAGACCCTTAATCAACACACGAGTAACAATTTCACTCTTGTATGTGCAGCTCTATCCAATTACTGCTGAGCTCATAGCTATTAGAGCTGGTCCTTCAACCATGTCCTTACAGTGTGTCTGGCTTACAATCATTCTCACACACATTCACTACTTAATATTAATTAGTATCTCACGTGTGGGTGTGGTCTCTGTCAGTTCTTCACTAAGATTAATTAGTATCTTACGTGTGGGTGTGGTCTCTGTCCACTACCAGTTCTTCACTAAGATTAGGCCACACTGTACTCAGATGAAGTTCACTATAAAACAACAATAACAAATAATACCAAATGATCCCAAAATTTGCCTTCAACCCACACAAATTATTTCTTTTTTGTGATATAACCACATTAGTACCCTGGCAAGTTCAAACCGCCCAATCAGATTGCTTGATTCTTGGTGAATATTTTCATATCCACCTCCTAGGAGGTGAACAAGTAAACTGTGAAATCAGAATTTAGTTTTTATGCGTTTTCTATAGCCTAGAGTCATGATACAAGTCAGATGCACTACTCTATTCAGTAGATATGGGATTTAAACTATCCTCGGGCCATCAACCCTCAGTTGTGTCAATCATGTACTGACTTCCACGTCATGGTGTAGCCTATACTGTATGTATGTATACTAGCATACAATGAAGGTTCATTAGTTCTTGAACATATTAAAACCTCAACGACTCAGCTAAATGAATGAATATATTGCAAAACTTATTAAAATATAAAGCTATTTGAATCACCACACCCACTCTCATCGACTCTATCCATTCCATTACCCACAATTCCAAACCTCTCTTCAATTATCACCTCACTCACCTCACTGGGTCAGCGAAGGCTCCTACAGGTAAGGTTTTGTAGTAATCAGCTGATCTATCTCCATCCACCATCTCTAAAGAAAGTAACAAACACAAATACAAACACACAATAACTTACAATCATACAAACACACATACGTACACATCACAACAACAACAACAACAGCATCATCACACGTCTACACAACAGGCTCACCTGGTAGTTCCACAGGCCAGTCCTCCAGACTCCAGTGCTTAATGACATAAGTGTACCTCACTGCCAAGTGAACTGGAGATCTGTGATGGCCTTCTGGACACTGTAAACAACAACACAAACATTAGCATGGAAACAAAGTTAAACATATTCCTTTTTTGTTGTTGTTGAAAAGACCACCTGTGTGTTGGGTAATATCACTATCTAGTAGGAAAGTCACCAGATTTTGTTAATCATAACTGTCCAACTTTATTCCTGGTGACTCCATCACATACCAATAGGTATGTCCTACAGTTTTTGTAAAACTAAACCACAGTAGACGAAAGCCTGCAATATTGATCTGATCTGGGAGGTGCAGGAACTATGGCCCTCATTGTAGGGTGGACCAGTCATGTGACTTGAAACATAAAAGTTTAGCTTGACTAAATAAACCACAAAGAGAAAATTTTCTCCCACTGACAGTTTCACGGGACATCAGATGGGGCAGTAGTACAATACTTGTGCTGTGGAGGCATTTGAATGCCAATACTCCACCATTGATACACTATGCCACCCAACAGGCAACCAACTCATCGGATGTTACATGAATACTGTTACCAGGTACAAGTATTACTAATTAACTTATCATTCGATTTATTAAGGCCAGTAGCAAACTAACTCACTATTTTAGATTTGAACATGTCCATGAGCCCTGCCAGGTGCATGTACTTGGAGGGTGCTTGCTTCAAGTGGATGGTGTCAAAGTTCACACGTATGCCTGCAGGCCCTTCAGCGACTCCCACAAACATCTGCCGCCACTGCTTGTGAACTTGGATGAAAAAAGGAACCATGCTAGACAAATAAATGAATTTAAATGCTAGAAAGTGAAGTATAAAGTAAATGTACATTATTTTCTTGATTGAGAAATTTGTGAGTGTGATTTTTGTTCCTTCTAAGTCTATATAAGTACATGTATGTACGGTACATAGCTTGATCAGAAAGTAATAATATCAGAATGCTAACATCTTAAAATTTTAGTATAATATTTACAGACGAAAATTAAGGGGATTTTCCATTTATAAATTATCATATTGGGAATTCGTGTTTTTCTACTTCTTCTGTCAGCTGTTCACGAAGTCAATTTATTCCGGAATCTTATGCTACAACATTGGTTGTGAATCTAGGCAGGATTATTTTTAACTTTTGTCTACAGTACTTTTGGCTAACTTCTTATAACTCAGCTACTAATTAACATCAGAGCTAGTCCTTTGGTCTCATAAGACTCACTGCATTGGTCATTCATGGGGTTTTTCAACAGACTTAAACTTGTATATATATTTAGAACCTGTTGCTATATTGTTACTAGGTGTACTAACTTGGTAAGTGTGCACTATTTTTTGCCTTTAGGTATATAAGTTATAGTTAAAGCATGAGCGCTTAGTTTCTAGTCGATTTATTGCACGAGGACTGAGTGCCGGATAAATGTACTAGGCACTAAGCGCTCATGCTTTAACTATTTTAAATACCGGGCAAGTGTTATTGCACACTTGCCAAGTTATTACACCTGACAACAATATAGCAAAGGTATTTAAACTGCATACTAACCACCCTTGGGGTATTGCTATTTTTGAGTTTTAGTTTAATAGAATAGGCCGGATAAAGCTGTGTGAGGCCTGGATATGATATGTGAGGGTCTACTACCCTCTCACATCCGACCTATACGGGACCAGCCCTAGTTCGGACAACTCTCCTGCTGACCGCTCATACCCAGGAATTTACCATAGCTAGCTGCTTAACTGTTTACCACAGAGCAGAGCAGCCCAGGGTAGAGTTAGATCTGGAGATAACAGCTGGCAGCTACAATGCTAAAGTAAACCTGCCAGGTGTGCTTCAATTGAATTTTAATTGAATTTTTATTTTGGGCCGGAAATTCGCTTGACACCTGCGAAAATGCTGATAAACCAAGTTGCTAGTGGAAACTGGGCCGGCTTTGGGTAAACGGGTTCTAAAATAGTTAGAGCATGCGCTCAGGTACTGGTGGATTTAGTGCACAAAGCCCTCGGGCCTACGGCCCTTGGGCTTCAGTGCACTAAATCCACCAGTACCTAAGCACGTATGCTCTAACTATTACATATATTTCTCATTAAAAACAACAACAAAAAAAAAAAAAAAAAAAAAAAAAGACTATAGGGTTAGTATTATCCATTTCACTTGCTCCCACTATACAATGACTGATATCTTTACCATTGAGTGTTGGATATCGCTATGGAGACAGAGCTAAGCATGAGCTTGGCTTGTGCCTGGCTAGTGAGACATTCCCCACCTCCATCTGGTGATAGCAACACAAACTGCCTCACACCGTACCTGTAAACATAAACATACAATTAATGTAAGTACATTCAACACTTCACACACCCAAATCTCCCAAATATGTACATGTATGCTTCACTTTAAACTTTTACACTCCATTGTATCTTCAACGTGAAAAAATTATCCAACAACAACAACAACAACCTTATATTCAGAAGTGAAATTTCAAATGAACCCTCTCTCTCTCTTTATGAAACTTCAGTTGTTTCCTTATACTTTAAAACTGACACCATTTGTGCAACTTGAAACAATTAAAAATTCATCGTCTCCTCCTTTCCCCCAACTTCCTTGTTCACCACTATTCACAGACCCATACTATCCACCCTTTACCATTTAGTGATGTTGTGTGCGTCTGATGGAAAGTCCCTCTTTCCGTCCATCATCTCCATCATGGCTGGAGACCACGCCTTCCTCATGTCGTCACTGCCATCCAGACTCCTCCCCTCTGCTGTGGTGGGTGAGGCAACAGTGTCGGTATCTCCAGCCACTACCAGAGTCATGACAAACTTCCTCCCCACATAGGCCAGTCTCTCTGTCTTGCAGTGCTGTCTCCCTGAGTCACCCTGAAAGTTCGAATAAATAAGCTGTTGATGGCATATCTATAAATAATGCACTTGTGTGTCAGTAACAACGACGACGGGATGTATATTCATCAACAAAGCATGAGCTGAGCCATTTTATATTTTGCCTGCTACCCAACTTAAACATGCTCATGTTCTTTCTATTATGACTGAAAAATTCACAGGCTTTTGTGAGTATGGTCTAAATTCTTCGTCAATTTTTTCCTTGCATATCCGTAGATCAATAGATAAAATCAAGTGATGTGTTTCAGTACAAATGGCGACCACTAGCCATCGTGCATGAGCAATTCAAACAACAAGGTAGCTAAATTAATCTTATTTAGCTAAGCAGTAGCTGTAATACACCACACTTTCACTCACACACTGGTTTAACTATGACAAACAGTGCATTAACCAAGATAACTTACTATCAATATATAGTAAATGAGATCTGGTGAGTTCAAATAAGTCAAACAAAATTCAAACGCTTCAACATTTAAATTTCCTTGGGTAAAAATAGCCATAAATTCTATTTAGTGGAGTATGGGACGGGATCAACGACTAAGTCAACACAAACATGTGAGGTAAGTACAATATTATGTATGTGTCATGTACAAACATAAATATATGAACAAAAAAATATCAGCAATTTTCAATTGTGTTCCCCCTGATTATGTCTCACTCGCTTAGCACACTCACCAATATATTCAAATTAAATCCACCTTAAACACAGTCTAAATATTGTGACAAAGGTAAGGTCAGACTCAAAGTACTTCTACCATATAATATTGAGCAATCACCAACGCTGAGTTGTCACGGTGATAAGGTTCAGTGACTTTGTTGTGAACTTCCTAAAAGTACAATGAGGAGGTGAGTGTTGGTCACATCACATGATCCCATGTGATCAGATTTGGCCTCGCCCAAATAGAACCAATTACCCTTATAGACTTTTTAATACTTTTTGATATATAACTTGGTAAAATGGCAGTAGGTGTAGATGTTGTGGAGAAGACTCTAGAAGACCTGGAGAAGGAGATCACGTGTGCTATCTGCCAGGAGCACTACACAGATCCCAAGACTCTCCCTTGTCTGCACTGCTACTGCAAGCAATGTATCCTCAAGCTGGCCCTTAGGGTAGGCCAAGGTAAGCCATTCCCTTGTCCTGAGTGTCGCAAGGACACTGTACTTCCTGAGGGAGGTGTGGAAGAGCTTCAGTCTGACTTCAAATTAAACCGCTTGAAGTCCATGTACCTCAAACACAAGAAAGCTCTGAGTAAACAAGTCACTTGTGAGATATGCAATGCTAAAGCTACAGCAGAAGCCTTTTGTCACCAATGTGATAAGTTTGTGTGCAAGAACTGCATTGATATGCACTCAGTAATGACAGCATTTTTTGAAGGACATGAATGTGTGCCTATTGAACAGCTTCAGATATTTCAAAGTGAACAGCTTCTTCCTAAACATCCTGAACCTAAGAAATGCAGTGTTCATAAGAAAAAGTTGAAAATATTTTGTTTCGACTGCAACAAGCTGATTTGTCGAGACTGCACTGTGAAGGATCACAGAGACCACAACATAGAGTTCAACAATGTAGCCGCAGATGACAAAAAGAAACAACTCCTTGAAATGCTCAAACCTCTAAAAGAAGTAAAAGAATCTCTGTCTCAATCCATCAAAGATGCAAATAAAGCTGAGAGTGAGATCCAAACCCAGCAGAAGGAAATGACTCACAAAATAGAGACTTCCTTTGAGGAGTTCCACAAGATTCTTGATCTGCGCAAACAACAGCTGCTAGGAGAAGTCAACAGAAACACTGAAGACAAGATCAAGAAGCTAGACACACAAAAGGAGAAATTGTCCATTGCTAGTGCAGAAGTTCGCAATGTGATCGACTATACAGAGCAGAGTGTTAAATTGTGTTCTGATGATGAGGTTATGAGCATGCACATTGAAGTCATGAGCAAAATACAAACACAGATTACCGAAAGTGACAAACAAAAAACGGACACTGAAATATCGGAAAAGGCCGACTTGATAGTTGAGGTGGACTGTGTGGAGGCTGTACAACAGTTCTGTGAGGAGAATACCTGGGTAGCAAACAATACTATACTAGACATGCTGGAAGTCAAAGAAGTTCCAAAGACGATGGAGGTTGGTGAGGAAGTCAAGTTTACAATACAAAACAAGTCTGGGAAAAAAAATTCTGCTACAAATTTGAAATGTCAGTTTCAGTGCATAGACACTGCAGAACTTTATTCAGCCAAGACAAATGTGATTATTGCAAACGAATATGAAATCACATACACACCCCCAGTGCGTGGGCGATACAAACTTACTCTTAGTGCCTATGACCACCCTGTACCAGGCAGTCCCTTCACCATTGTTGCATACTTAAGTCCAATGAAGTTGAACTGTCCTACAAAAGTTTGGAATAATGTAACGAGTCCATTCAGTATTGCAATAAACTCACACAAAGAGACTTTTGTTGTAGAATACAATAAAGCAATTGCAGTATTTAATGAAGAAGGAAACAGAATAAGATGTACTATTCAGAGTTCACTCAAAATGAAGCAATTACGCAGTTTAGCTGTTGATCATGAAGACAATGTCTATTATATTGGACAATTATCAAGTAAGATAGGGAAATGTGATCGCTACTTCAAAAATATCCAAGTACAAAAAGGCAAAAAATTCCAAGGATTAGGCTATTGTGATATAACAGTAGTAGGAGAAGAAGTACTTGTCACGGAAAGGAATAACAAAGGCCAGATTACAGTGTATGACAGAGATCTGAACTTTGTCAGGCGTATCTCTACTACCCATATGACTATGCTACGCCACATGTGTCCTGATACCCATGGAAACCTGTATGTCAGCAATAGTGACAATACAATAGTTGTCCTTGACATGAAAGGAAATATCCTCAACACTTTTAATCGAGTCCAGAATAAAGTCACATTATTGAAAGATCCATGGATGGTGCATGTGTTTGGTCACTATGTGTATGTGGCTGACGATGACTTACAGAAGACAGTCGTGTTCACCGAAGACGGCAAGTACATTACCACATTTGGTTGCTACGGACCACTGCACATTAATAACGATGGAGTGGTGTTCTCCTGTAACCTTAGTCACGGTGTGAATATTTATTAGCTTCATGTTACTTCTATTTGTTATATTTTCAATTTAATAATAAAAAAAATAGTTCTAGCAAGTATCCCACAACACAGTGGTGCCTGAATGACTATCTTTCGCTAATTACGAATGCAGTAGCATAAGGTATTTTACCATTAGCTTCAGTTACACTAGTACACTTCACCTTTCTTGATCCATGCATGTATTCATGAATACACATCATGTGTGAATACACACATGACCATCATCGACAGCACCAATGACCCTTTACCCACCCCACTCAGCGTCATAAATACACACACCACCGTTGGTGCTAATACTGATGATGCTTTACCAACCCGCCTAAGCTCCACTGTCATCATCACTTTTATCAGGGTTTATCATAACTAGTGATGTGCTTGAGCACAAATGGCGAGCGAGCCTAAGACTATACTATCTTTATAGACTTCTAACACTGAAGCTACTGAAAATAAGGTCCAGTTGTTTAATTATGTATACATGGTAAAGAGATTTCAGTGCTTAAAAACAGCCAACTACAGATTCTCAAGGAGGGGGTTATTTAACCTTAATGGGTGGAACTCAACCAGGCTATTTGGATTACAAGGTATTTTGGATTAATGTGTTTCAGATTACTTAGGTTCTATTGTATGTACATACATTGAGATTTGCCTGTATCATGGCAATCTTCAGGTTCTCGAACCATAGCTTCACTCCTAATACGTATGTTTGTAGTAAGATGTGATTTCCACAGTGAAAGAGACAACCACTCCCACTCTCTAAAATGATTCTATATAATAATACACTTATCTGTCTGTAACGACAATGATGTGTGTATTATGAATAATTTAATAGCTGGACTTTATACTAGATAATCCAAACTTTTCACTAATCTGAACACCCTTCAGTCACTTAGTGTTCAAATTGCTGAGGTTCTACTGTATGTAAGTATATATACATAGCTCGAAAATGTGAAATAATTACGACAAGAAAATAAGCACCTAAGATGCGAATCTTCAGCACTACTATATCATAGCTATTACAAAACCATTTCTCAGATATAATGTGCTTTGGCACATACATGTACATACATAATAAATCAAGTATAAATAGCTCAGTAGATGTAAATGCAGTCTTAACTTAAAAAAGCTAGAAATCTAATGTGTAATGGACATTCACAAGTTGCTCCAATCCGAAGCTCTAATTCCAGCTCTCAGTAAATTCATTTAACTATTGTACTGGACAATTTAATCAGCCGGAATTCTTTACTCCCGTTTCCAGAAAAAGCTAGTCAATTTTTTGCCAAGATGATTGTAGCCTTTTGCACTGGGAGTGACACCCCTCATTGTCACGTCGTAATCATGTGAGCGAATAATTTCTTGCTTATCGTCATAGTTTAGCTTTATGCTGCCTCCTTCAATGCTCAAGAGGTCACAGAATGACTGACTGACTGACTGACTGACTGATGGTACTATAACCCACACGCATGCACGCTGAGGGTTATAACATTATGTTAAGTAAAAAACCAGGAGATACTGACCTATACATTTTTAAGATTGAAGCATCAATAGTGGATTGTGGACAATTATATTTGTACTGCTAGCCAATGGCTATTCTATAGAACTTTGTTACATATGGTAAGGTGCACTTTAAATAGAGTGGCAATCTCTCCATTACTAGCGCTGACCATATATTTGTTAGGATGACATCATTCACACAAACAATAATATGGCACCATTTACAATCAGTAAGAGGTCTTCTGTTTAGCCTGTGATTGAGTACAGTAGAAGCCTGACCTGGGATGCTATGAGGAGGGAGGGACCAACACGTATTGAACTATTGTAAGTACTCATTTCCTCCAGCCTTGTGCAGGTTGTTAACCTAGAATAGAGCTTAACACAGTTAATGGTGAGGATCATCTCCAGAGGCTAGGTAAAAGGTTGCATAGGAGTTGGGCAAATTAATAAAAGAGGCGGGGAATGAGTTTGAGTGGTAAACCAACGTCACGACCCAGTGGGCAAGAAGAAAGCTGCACGTGTCCTGGTAGATTTTTTCTTTTTTCACTTTGTTAGAATATACTTACATGGCTTAAAAGCAATGTGACATGTGCTGGGCCGAATGTTAAGGATATATTCTAAAGTTTAACCCCTTCACACCACTCAATGAGAGGGAGGGGTGAGAGCATAGGCTCAGCACCACCACCAGCAAACCATACATAATCAGTAGGTTGTGGCCTTGGAAGGGCGTGGCTGGATATGGAAAGGGGGTTAAGGTTAGTAGATCACAATAACTTATGGTACAGGGTCATCACTACAAATGTTGCCAGAATGGCTGAGTACGGAGCTGATTGGAAAATAAATGGAAGGGTTTCGGACAGTGCAATAGCAAGCCTTCAAATATTCTGTTCTCAGTCTTAAAGGAATTTGTTATCATCACAGCAATAGTAACTAGAGTATGGTACAATAGCCCAACTTGAAGTGAAAATAATAGCATCTGTGAAATTCAGGGATCTATAATACTGAGCAGTTAAAACAAATTAAAAAAAGCATCAGATTTACTGTAAATACAGCATTTACAGAGGTACATAGACTTATGTTTCCCTGAAGTAATATTATCTGCAACTTTCACATCGGGAAATCATGTAGAAACACGACACACTAGTGAGTGGAACTCAACATATATAACCCATGGTTTAACTATTACATATACAACACAACCAAATAGATATATAAATACAATTTTGTACATGTTCACTCCAATACTGACAGATCACCTATAACACATTCTTTAAATCACTAGTTTAGTTTTACTACGCATAGTTACACACATGTGACACACTCACCAGCACATGTTCATCCGAGGCTGCCAATCCCCACTGGTGTAGGATCTTCTCTATGTCCGCTATGAACCTAATACAATAGAAGTATTACGTGAATACTGAGTACTACCACAGACTGTTCAAAAGTTTACACAAAATAACCTTACTTTCCGACAAAAGTGAACTCTTCTTGATAACAACAGTAACGACTTTTAAAAAAAATGAGATGTGCAATGGTAAAATGTTACTATCTGTAATATTTGCCTATTCCAGACAGTATCACAGTGAACTGAAACTCTGTCACGAGCTCACAAATGCCCTGATTCTTTCACCTAACCGTGTGCACTAAGTATTAGCTAGATCAATGTATGTATATGTATTAACTGTTAATCATTATTGGTGGGTCTCACGCTTAAAGTGGCCAAAAAGGAACCGTAAAATAGCTGACTCATCATGTTCAGTGATGGTTTATTGAGGCCCTAAGTGTATTTATGACCAATGCTATCATACATGCAAGTTCATAGAATCTGTTATATTTTTTGGTCTAATGAGGCCATTCCACTCAAAGTATAGACATTTGAGTTTTCATTTATTCTTTAGAGTTTAAGTTACTGTAAATAGCTACCTCAGTAAGAGTTTAAGTATAACTATAGCTAAAAGTTAAAAAAAAAATGTGCCAGAATTACTCGTGCACGTACAAGCCGTAGCTACTTACGTTTCCCAAGAATTTGCATTTGTGAAGTCATTTATTTCAAAAATGTCTCTGCTACCAGCTGCTGCAACCTCCATTGATTCTTCGATCTTCTCCCACTGCACTACTATCTCACAGCAACAGCTAGCTAAGAAGAAAAAAAAAGATTTTTTATTCCAATTTTACTTTCTAAATAAAGAGCAGTGTCATCATGGCTTATTAGAAAAGCTACCTTCCTCCTCCTCTTCTCTGCCGCGACTTCATCGGGAGCGGAGAGGGTGTCTCCAAAAAAAAAAAAAAAAAAAAAAAACCCGGAGGATGGACTAGCCCCTTGGCGAGAAAGGCCCCTGGCAAGAAAGTCTGTAGAGAATAGGTGTGGGCTTTATTCGTACGAGCGAGAAGAACTCTGTTTTGTAGTGAGAATGTGAAAGTTGCTGCGTAGCCATGTCATTTACGTGTGCTCGGTTTTGGACTCCGTTTGGGAGAAGACCAAAAAAATAGGATAATACGTTTGGTACAAGAAGGGAAAATTGCTAAGGTTAGCCTATGAATAAGTAAAGTGGTTTGAAATTTATTGACAGGTTTTGGGTGTATTTATAGAATTTTAAAAGATCCGTTAAGTTTTTACTTCAAGAAATATTCAAAGATTGCTTGACATACAGCTTGTTTCCCTTCTCCTTAACTCATGACTTCAACTTTACACTCACCTCACCCTATCTTTGTCAGGTAGGTAGTTGGGTTTGGAGATATTTGATATTGAGAAGGTTTATTTTTTTTTCTTTCTGGAAATTAGGGAGGGGGTAGAAGGTACAGAGAAAGATGAATTCGTAATGAGATGTTAAATTTTGTAACATGAACAAGCAACATGTATCATTTACAAGTACCCGTTGCTAAACAGCTATATTGCTGAGAGTAGTCTTATGGTCTATTACTATTCATGTAACTCCCACATGGAGCAAATAGCTGTAAGGCTACAATGCACATTACTTCAGCATTATTATTGTGTGCATTACCTAGATTTTTTTCACTCTCACTTTTTTCCTCATAGGATTGATTTTGGGCACCTAGGGCTAGGGCTAGGTGAGAAGAGAGAGAGCTCATCCTGTCAAGTGCTCCGAACTCCGAATAACCACAAAATCTTGGAATGGGTTGAAGATACAGGATTCCAAAATGTGATCTGGACAGATAGAGCATGCCATTTAGCTGGAAACACACCAGCAACTGCTACCGCAATAAAAGGGAAACTGCCTTGAAATGAACTGAGGTGTTTGTGTGGCCAACTATTTATTTCTTGGACAATTATTTCATCTCTCTTTTTCTTAGTCTCTTTCATCATTGCTAGAATACTTGTATTCTTAGATTGTGTTGTAATAATGTTTGCAATTATTATTTTATTGTAAGTATGCTCATAATCTTCCCTTCTCGTGTTATATAGAGCAAAGCACGCTCAGAAAGTACACATGTAGGCAGGAATTTCTTGCAATAGAGCTATGGTGATTTGCATCTTTGAAGGAATAATTGACAGAATTTGGTACTTCTAAATTATTGAGTGCACCCTACTGTATTCATTACCTGTTGGTCATCATAGATAATGAGCCCAAGCACATTCAAAACATGCCAAGATGTTTCTCACAAACAATATTATTAATAGGATCTCCCAGAATCTCCCACTGCCAAGTGACATTCTGTGTATTCATTATTCATAGTACTGTGGTTTACCCACTGCCTTGTACAATCAGTGTGTTGTGGTATTAGGTTTCCTGTTGTACCACAACCAGTGATAAGTGTATAGCTATTCAATTCAGTGTGACTTAGCCTGATTTCCACTGATAAGTTCCTCTATCCATTCACATTTTGGCGGTGTCATGGGCTGTTGGGGTGTGGCGTCAATCTGCGGAATAGAGTAGGCCCCACCCACTATCTGCAGCTGTGGGGGGGGTTTTGGCTAGCCCAAATTGTAATTATCAAGGAAGTTAATTGGCGAGCTAGCGTAGCGAGCGAGACACTTACAGGGGTAACACAATTGAAAATCGGGGATGTTTGTTTATTCTGCGAGCGAGCGAAGCGAGCGAAGCTGACTCTCAGTCGTGTTCAATTGAGATTTCAGATATATATAATTGGCGAGCGAGACACTTACAGGGGTAACACAATTGAAAATCGGGGATGTTTGTTTATTTATATATATGGACGTATGTATGTCATTTTGTACTTTGACCCTCCATATTTTTGTGTTCGCTCGGCGTTCGACCCCGTCCCAAATTGCACTAAACAGAATCCTCTGGTTTATCGATCAGTACCTGTATCACCCTAGAAATTGAATTGTTTACAGTTTTGAATTCTTTTGCGGGTGCAGTTAAAACTTGAAAACTTAAGGGACTTCCATTTCTATTCGAGTTAGTGGCGGTGGTAAGTCAATGCGCTCTTTGTCATGGTTATAAGCCGTGCGCACAGTATTTACCTGAAAATGCATTGTCCACTAGACTACTGCGAAGGTAAGTCTGTGTAGGTGCTGTCCGTTGTGTCAGAGCATTGTGTGTTACAACCACTACTTAGCTAAAGAATATCACAAAGAAAACTTTAAATAAAGTGTATGTTTGTTGTTTTTTTTCTCTTTCAATTCAAGCAGTTGCTCAGAGAGTTTGTTTTTTGGTGGGTACTATGGCACTGAATTTCTCCTTTACTTGTAATGCGAAATAAAAAAAACTGACTTTATTTTCAGTGCTTCAGTGTAAATCATTCATATAAAAATAGTAGAGTCTTTAGGCTCGCTCGCCATTTGTGCTCAAGCACTCCCATTAATTGGCTAGCGAGCGTAGCGAGCGAGACACTACAGGGGAACCCAAATTGAAAATCGGGGATGTTTTATGTAGTTATTTTTGGCGAGCGAGCGTAGCGAGCGAGAACACTTACAACAGGGGTAAAAATGAAAAAATCCCCCCCCCCTCGGGATGTTTATTTAGTTGTTATATGTTTTGGACGTACCGTATGTCCAATTTTTACTTTGACCCTCGCGTTTTTTGTGTTGTAGTTATTGTTCGAACCACCCGTCCCAATTGCACTAAACGAATCCTCTGGTTTATCGATCAGTACCCGTATCACCCTAGTTGAATTGTTTACCATTTTGAATTCTTTTGCGGGTGCAGTTAATACTTGAAAACTTAAGGGACTTCCATTTCTATTCGAGTTAGTGGCGGTGGTAAGTCAATGCGCTCTTTGTCATGGTTATAAGCCGTGCGCACAGTATTTACCTGAAAATACATTGTCCACTAGACTACTGACAAGGTAAGTCTGTGTAGGTGCATGTCCAGCTGTGTCAAAGCATTGTGTGCTACAACCACTACTTAGCTAAAGAATATCACAAAGAAAACTTTTAAATAACGCGTATTGTTTTGTTGTTGTTGTTTTTTCCTTCAATTCAAGCAGTTGCAGAGAGACATTCCCAGACCTAATTTCAAAACTTCGCCGTTTTAGGGGATACGGAGTGCCGGTTGTTGGTTGTCAAGAGTCATTGGTAGTCAGAATGCCTCAGTATTAATGCTAAGGAACCTACTACTACTCGAGGGAAGCTGAGGTAAGTACGTAATTCCATATTTGTTAGCTAAATATGCAAAAATAACTCTGGCCTTTCTTTTTTGTAGCCAAGAGCTTGTTGTCAACAGTGACTGGTAAATTCAAATAGTCAGAATAACTCAAATTTGGTACTATAAAAGTTACCACTGCTCAAGAAAATGAGGTAAGAAAGTAATTTTTGTATTTGTGTGCTAAAAATGATCGTCTTTTGTTTTGTAGGTGAGAGCTTGTTGTCAAGAATTCAAGGTAATTTAGATGGTCAAAGTAACTTCAATTTGATACTACAGAAGTTATCAATAATCAAGAATGAGGTAAGTAGTAATTCCATATTTGTTGGCTAAAATTACAAATAATAACACTGTTTTATTTTTTATCGTAGCTGAGAGCTTGTTCAAGAGTTACTGCTGATTGAGATTATCAGAATGGCATATGTTTGATACTACAAAAGTTACCATTAATCAGGTAAGAGAGTGATTTTGTATTTGTTTGCTGAAATCAAATGTCATAACTGCTATTATAGTGTTTGCATGAAGTAAGCTTAAAAATAGTAACATTTT
>WLWD01004593.1_pt1 | contig 20107 bp, 18 predicted proteins | sample 6712731 | NCBI WGS metagenome assembly WLWD01 (sample SAMN12718690, study PRJNA576275) | sponge metagenome | isolation source: marine sponge | host: Mycale hentscheli | place: New Zealand: South Island, Marlborough, Capsize Point | collected 2014-11-01
CAGAACTGGTCCCTTATCACAGACAGAACTGGTCCCATCACAGACAGAACTGGTCCCTTATCACAGACAGAACTGGTCCCTTATCACAGACAGAACTGGTCCCTTATCACAGACAGAACTGGTCCCTTATCACAGACAGAACTGGTCCCTTATCACAGACAGAACTGGTCCCTTATCACAGACAGAACTGGTCCCTTATCACAGACAGAACTGGTCCCTTATCACAGACAGAACTGGTCCCTTATCACAGACAGAACTGGTCCCATCACAGACAGAACTGGTCCCTTATCACAGACAGAACTGGTCCCATCACAGACAGAACTGGTCCCATCACAGAATAGTACTTACTGAGCCTTCTCAGAGATGTTGGGTCTGTTGATGAGATGATCTAATTCCTCTGCTACAATGGCCTTCATGTGGACGTGATGATCAACTAACAACAACAGAACATTACTCAGTATAACTATTTCACATTCAATTATTACTACCTCACAAGTATCCACACATGTGGTATGACAACACATGTGACACTGATACATGTGACACCGACACATGTGACACTGACTCATGTGACATGACATCATGTGCTATAAGAAGTGGAAATAGAGCGTTCTCAAGACACTAAGTTGACAGTATGTATACTAGTTGTGTATAAATGGCGAGCGAGCCAGCGTACTTGTAATTCAAACAACTAAACACTTATAAAAAATTCTAGATTACAAAAAAAAATTCTTAGATTTGTATCTAAATTTAGTAGCTCTTATCACATGACGTACAAGCAGCTCTGGACAGCTAGCTCAGATACAAGTTTTTGAAAACATTTGTGTTCAATGCCACAGGATCTATTTGCTGCAATTTTTTTCCAACTTGACAAAACAAACATTTCTAGGAAAACTCGTTTAATTACGTCTAAAGCAATAAGACAAACTACTGAGTACTAGAAGAAACTGAAGAGTAACCTAAAATCTGTATTTTAAGGAGAAAAGGGTACCGTGTGTGTGCGTTCAAGGGACCACGTACTACCAATACATATATATCTGATGTTGATTGACTGCCAAAACTTGCACTTTCAATCATACTAAGGTCACGTACACACACATTCAAGTCCCAGAATACTAGCGATAACTCACCAAACTTGAGGAGAAAGAAACCTGCTTTAGACGCCACCTTCTTCACTGGATCTCCCAGCTTATTTACCAGCTGAGATAGGAGTTCTCTCTCCTGTTCAGGCTTGCGATAGAGTAAATCAAACACTATACCCAGTACCTTCTCCCGAATATTAGCTACAGGATCGTGGGATAGGGTCTATAGAGTACCACAATCATAATCAAGGTCATGTGACATCAGATGAATGTAATATAATAACAGATTCAAGGCTATGTGACAGCTGCCTTCCTCAAGGCTATGTGACAGCTGCCTTCCTCAAGGCTATGTGACAGCTGCCTTCCTCAAGGCTATGTGACAGCTGCCTTCCTCAAGGCTATGTGACAGCTGCCTTCAGTTGAGGTTTCAATACCTGAATTAAGTTGACATATTTAGTGAATTTTGTCTTGACTTGGTCTTCAAAATACCAGAAAAGCAACTTCTTCCTCACACCTCCACGGTCCATCGAACCATCCACCAGCACATTGAGCGGTCGCTATAGCAACAGAAGTACAACACATCTAATGTAGTACATGGTTTAAGTTTATTTAACTAAATGTATACAATACAATTCACAGACTGTAGCAACAAGCAGGAGAGCACTAACTGTGACCACCCTTTACCTGTTTCAGAGATTTGAGCTTCCTGTTGTCAGGTAATAGAACTGTCAACCACAAGTCCTTCAATGATTCTAGCAAAACAAACAAACAAACTATGTCATACCAAACTTTATTACCACAACCTCCATAGCTGCACAAGATACTTACCAATTGCCAAGATAGACTCTCTCTTGCCCTTCTTGGAGGCCATAGCCATAAGACCAGCAATGGCTGCCAGAGAATGCACAGGAGACTCTTGAACCAGCAAGGTAAGAGACGCCATTTTGTCACTCAGAGTCCCTCCTGACATCACACCTTGCAACCAGCGCACTTCACTAGCACCTCGCACCTTCTCACGAACTGTGATAGGTCACATGACATGCACATACATATCAGGTGACATCCCAACACATACCAGGTGATATGGCCAAACACATCATGTGACATGTCCAGCACATCAACATGCCCAAACATCATGTGACATGTCCATCACATCATGGGACATGTCCAGTAATCATGTGACATGTCCAGCACATCATGGGACATGCCCAAACATCATGTGACACACATCATGTGACATGTCTAAACATCATGTGACACACCCAGCACCACATGCCAGGGTTCTTTTAGGGATGGAGGAGGGGGGGGGGGGGGGTTTTGAGTGTAAAAACTGAATTACTTTTTAGTTTGTTTGCAAAGAAACAATCAAACTCAGCATAAGAGAAGAGCTATTGCCAAAGTGGGCTATTGTTCTAGAGGGATTTCTTCAAGAAGTGGGAAAGGTTATGGAGTAAAAGTTACTGGAGAAAGTACCAGGGCTCCACGAGGTCCTAGAATTGAAAGTTCTGCCATCTTCTAATCAGGTATCAACATAGCTCAAGCAATGAAACCTATATATGTAAACACTGTCTTCATGAGAAAAGAAGTTAGACAGGCCAGAGACACTCACCAGTATTTCCACTTCCAGCACTCCGTTAACTGCCCCGGGTAAAACAAAACTACAGTGGGCAGCAACAATTTAGTTGCTCATGAGATTATGACGCGATGATAGGGCATTACTCACAGAAAGCTAGTACTTACATTTTGTGTTTCTCAAAAGATTAGACTGAAATTTTAAAAAATAGCTCAATAAAAGGTCTTAAATTGTTGTTCTGAGTAAGTTCATACCTTAGTCAACGGCTAATTGTCAGTAATCTCCACAATCAGAGCGTGACAGACAGACAGACAGGACTACCATAACCCTCTAGTGCATGTACACTGAGGGAGAATTTAGGGATGGGAAATCTCAGGTTCGCCCCTCTATGACACCCTGCACACAGCAAAACTCACCACAATACTAATGCAATCAGTGTGTGCGTGTGTGTGTGCATGTGTGTGTGCATGTGAAACATGCAGGGAGAAAGGAAGTCAGACTGCACTGCATGTGAGTCCACGTGGTGACTATACACATTCTATTCTGCTAATATCTACTAGTGATGTGCTTGAGCACAAAATGGTGAGCGAGCCTGTGCACAAACGAAACACTTCAAAAGAATCTATCATTCCATTTCTAAAAGTAAAAGTACGTAGCCATTGTGACCATACTTTATTTAACTAATACAGAACTACTTCCTCACCTCAATTTCCCCTGAGCTGGTATTTTCTGTAGTCTCTAATACAGATTGACACTTTCTCACCTAAAGGGGTCTGGAAAAAGCAAAGGAAAAATGTGAAAAAATCTTAGTTGACCGGGGATTCGAACCCAGGGCCTGGCTTAGCCACCACCAGTGCTCTAACCACTGAGCTACGACAACCCTTGACTTCCAAGACTATCACATTTTTCCTTTATACGGTTGAGTAGTACCGCTTGCTGCAGTCTCGTACTCAACAGACCACCAATTATGTGCTGTCAGAACACCTTTTCGGTGTCGACCGGAAACACCTCCCCCTCTGGCCTCTCTTTAGGTGAGAAAGTGTCAATCTTAGTTTTTATCAGGGTCAGAACCGAAAGACTCTGTTTAGTGGAGGTATGTGAAGGGGTAGACCATGAAGCAAACACAAAAATGCAAGGGTCAAATACAAAATGACATAGGTATGTCCACACGCACATATAAACAAACATATATTCCCAATTTTCAATTGTGTCACCTCTGAGAGTGTCTCGCTCACTTTGCTTGCTCGCCAACTAACTTAGTATTATATTAAACACTGTTCGAGTTGAAATCTTATCTTTTGTTGCTACTGGATTATATCTGACTGGAACATCCACAAAGAGACTCACCTTTCTTGTACAACTCCACCTCTTGGGACATCACATGACCTCCCAGTTCTGTCATGTGATCCCACACAGCCTGATTGTAGTTCAGTGAAGTTACCTCGCTCTCTGACTAACACACAAACATATATTTATTACTGGTTGGATGCATGATAGAAAGGTAAGGGATGTCACATGTACCGAAGATATCAATCATTGTAAAGTTCACTCTCTGTGACATGCCCCTACTAATGCACACATGCTTGTACGTGTGGTAATTGTGCGAGTGAAGCGAGACTCTCACTAACGAGTCTCCATTGAGATTTTGGTATATACGTATATGGCAAAGTTTAAAGAGGTCAATGCGTGTCCGCAAAGACAAAGAGCTACGGAGACAGAAGAAGACAGATGTTCACAGTTAGGTCTTACAAACTTAGCGGAGTTCATTTGCTATTCTATTAGTGGTGGTGGTAGGTTACCTCAGTTTATGCGCTGTTTGCGTAACAGATTTGTTCTTACTTGAAAATCCATTTTCCAATAGTCAAGTCACTAAGAGAATACAATACAATGCTTTATCTAATAGAGCTCTGGTACATAGCATTTTCAGCGGAGTGTACTTTAGAAAGGCGGCTTGATAAGCAGAATCCTTTGGTTTAGCGGTCCTTACCCATCTCGGAAATTTGATTGCTTACCTAGAAAATAAATTGCCCTTTCGTCAAGTCATGGAGAGAATACGATGTAAGTCTTGTGCTGGTATATCCAGTGATCAAGTGCATATATGTGAGTACAATTGTGTGTTGCTAAAGAATAGCATAATAAATTAAACAACCGCTAGCATTCAAATTTGAATTTCAGTCAGACAAGCTCACTCGCCATTTGTGCTGTAGCACATCACTAGTATATACTCATATAAGTATACCACTGATAGTGTCTCACTTTGCTAGTTCACTAGTGGGGCCACACCTTACCAGTTGAGACCATTCTTCTTCACAATGCAATGGCATCAGGAGTTTCTTGTATTTCTCACTCGTGAGTTGAAGCAGTTTCTTGCCCGAGACATCTGTGCCTCTTTTCTCCTCGCTTGCTAGAGCATCTTGGACCAAGGAGTCAGTAATGGGCATAGATTCCTGTAGTCTGAACCATCAATGAATAAAAATTATTGATTCAAAAACATTCCCACTGCATAAACCCTTTACCTTATTGTCTAGTTTCTCCAGTGCTCTTGTAGTGTTTGCCATAAACCCTTTACCATATTACCCAGCATATCACAGGACTTTTGGAGACAACACCACACCCACTGGCATGCATAATTATCATTTCTTTTGTGGTCACTTGATCTGGTTAGTTGCAAGGGGGAGACACAGCTGTCTCTAAGATACTGTCCCTTGTGCCACTGCTTCTTCACATGAGCCTCACAGGTCCTTCCTGGACCTGACCCTTACCTGTGTGTGCATGGCACATGGGCTATATCTTCATTAACTACGTTAAACTACATTCAAAGCCACAGAAAGGGGAGAGGGAGGGGCCTTGAACCCTCCCACTCTATGCTTTTCAAATCGTAGTTCAGGGACACGAAGCACAACCCCCTGACCACACCCAAACCACATCAATTACAAGGAAGCAATGACAACATGATAGTTTAAAGTACCTGTGTACCCATTAGCAACCAAACATTGTGCTCTAGTTCCTGCCTAAGATGAACTTCATGACAATAGTGGGAATCTATAATAATACGCTTGTGTGTCAGTAACGATGACGACCGACGGTGTGTGTATTCATGAATAATTCAAGAGCTTTGTACGGTATGGTAAAGCATCAGCATATCATGGTTGGTAAAGTGTCATCACGTTCAGTAGAAAGTGCAGGAAGATGAAAAGAGAAGGTAAAAGGCAATTAAAAAGAGGGTGGAATCGACGAGTAAAGGCGGGGTTTAGTTTTCAAAAGGAAGGCGAAAGTACAAAATAGAAGACAAAAGTTTCTCAAAGTAGGACTGAAATTCCGAAGCAGGATGAAGGAAAAGGGGACTCCATGACTCAAGGAGAAGAGCTGGAGAAAGGAGGGTGGGATAGAGAAAAGCTCAGATAGTTCAGAAAAAAGAGAGCAGGAGAGGGAAACTTATGTAACCTTAACCAATGATAGAGAATGATAACTGAGCAAGATAACTTGTGCTACTGCATTCTTACTTTGCAATACGTCAAGCACCACTATGTGGCAGGCCAGGGTACTTGCTAGTCTATAATGATGTAATGAACCGGCTATAAGAATTGTAGAGGTCACCAACAACTGGCTGGAAATTGTGCAGTAACTTTACTTTCCATTGAATCGATATTATACTTTATGAAGAAAAAAGGTTTAGAGAGGAATGAACACTTTAATTTGTTAATAAAGTAAAGTGGAAGTATTCGCGAGTTTACGCCACCAACTACCGATGGATTGGCTGAGTAAGGTCACTGCAGATCATGCGTAGTAAATAGATACGAAGTTCATCAATACAAACAATAGAAAGAGTACAATTGACAGTGGCTAGTGATACATGGACCACGTCTGTCCCAGAGTTTCGGGACAGTTGGCAAGTATGTGTTTGTGGTGTTGTTTACACTCACAATTCATTTCCAGCAGATTTTGAACTTTTCTTTTTGTTATCAGGTTCCTTAAAACCTAGTGTTTTCAAGTAGCTTTTCACCTACAAGATAAGACAAAATTACATTGAATCTGCAGGCGACCACGCATCAAGCCCCGCCTACCATCAGATAATCGGTGTTGACAGCATCCTCGTCCTCATCGAATTCTAGTTCGCTGGCGTCACTAGTATCCACATCTCTGAGGAGTCCGAGGTCCGCCTAACATATAAATCATTTTAACTCTATAGAAAAGGTTAGTATTACCTCCGTCCCGCCTAATGCTTTTATATCTTCTATAGTCAAACTCCTACTCTCCGCCATTGCATTGCCCACGTGGAAACCCAACTTCCCCGCCCCCTAACTCGCAGCCCTAACACGTTGTAAACGCGGATAAGTTTATTGCCTATCTGAGGTGGGAATTAGGGTAATTGCAATGTTTCTGTTTCTACAGGGGCGAATTGAGGGGGGGTGAGGGATTAATTAAAGAAACTGTACATGGAGAAAAAAATGAGCCTCATTTGAATTATTTTCATTGTTTGAAATGTTTGCTTCTCTCCCCCAGGTTAATCCTTCACATTTACTATTTAGTGAAGTCCAAAAATAGCCACCATCCTCATTCATCTGTTTGGAAGAATACATTCAAACTAGTTATTTATTCTTTTTTGTTCATTGTTCAAATTGATTATATTTACAGCATTGCCTTTGGAAATCTTTCAACTAATCACGCTTCTCTCGCCTACTGTATTTATTGGCTTCCTACATTTAGTTCCTAGATAGTTATAAATTTTGGAACCAAGTTCTAAGAATGTTTTTTCTCTAATCTCACAACAAGCGATGTCTTGTAAGGTAATGCCATGACAGGAACTTGTTATCTTCTATACTCTCTCTGTGATACTGCCAAGAGATGCACATACAGTTTCCTTTGGCAAGTGTCTTCTATTGTCTACCATTGCACACTGTGTTCTTAGAATTATATCCCAACCAATTGCATAATAGGCACAACACACAGCCCAGGGTAAACCTTCCATCTCTCCCTTGTCCTAGACCACAGGATCTCCACTAAGCCATTGATTTTAATCTAGGTCTAATCTGGTATGTGGTGTCATTAGCTACACCATTTTTCTCCTCTCAAGATGAAGCACCTCCTACTCTAGCCACACTAGTTGTATTAAGGGAAAATACTGCTTTTCTTTATTTTTCTAATATATCTTACTGAAACCTATTATTTAAGATGTCTTTATCTCAGTTAGCTAATGTTTTATAAAGTGTTAACACTTAATCATAAATGGAAAGATGTAAATTAGCTATAGAGAAGCCAGTAAGTCTGTGCGAAGTTGTGGTCTATCCATTACACCCAACACATGCCAAGAGAAGTATTGAACTGAAACTATGCCAAATTATAGGAATGCAGCTTCCCACTGTTGCTATGACTATACTGGTAAGTACAGTTGATTGGAGACTACCTGACTCAGGTCTGAGTGTCATTTAAATACTGTTTGGATAACCAATAGCTTCATTGAGACGCCACTTAGGGAACTGTTCCTCCTCAATAAGGTAAATAACAATTGCAGGAACTACGATCTTAAACTTACTACAATCTATTTTATTGACAGTCTAAATTCTTATTGTGAGGAGTAAGAAATAATTTTCTCTAATAGCTACACATGAGATTCAAACCTAGTTTATCTCAAACAGAAGCTGCAAGCTACAAAGCAGACCAGTTGCAATACATCAGATAGTGTGGTCATGTATTTATGTTGTAACTGCTGCAAAAATGAAGTTGACAAGGTGGGAATTCCCACACTGTTATCAGACTGTTCCCATGGCATTAGCAACTTGTCTCTATCCCATAGTTTACCCAAATATGCAACTCTATATTAGGGAGAAATTTTGTGAAAATTAAAAAAGGTACTGCAACGGATAGCACAAGCTTACGACGTATATATTTCGTAGTTCCGCGGTGGCGTATGCTCGCACATAAACGCTCGCGCGAGTTGCAGCGAAATCTCAAATGGAGGGTTTATAAGCGCACAACTAGTAAGTGCAAGCTTAGATTTCATTTATAATGCGACATGCTATTTCTGAAGTTTTGTGTGACAGTATCTGTTACCTCTTACTTATTGAGGGTTGTTACCTCCAGAGATAATAATACCCAGTGTAAGTGAAGGGGCATGTGGATTTATCATTTGTAACTAAATATCTAATAATACGATTCTGTTACGTAGATTTCATAAAGCCCCCAGTTAACACGACGTTCATTATCAGTGAAGATGCAGCTGATATGTTAGCCGTTTTTCAGTGTTCTACTAGATCTGGAGACGTACCATTGTGGATAGTTAACGCTGTGTCCGTCAGCACCATCAGGAACACCTCTGGCTATGCCAACACCCAATATGATCTGTTTGGCCTGCAGGGTCAAGGGCACTTTCTGTCATTTCTGTCCATTCCTGTGTCTTATCAAACCAATAACTCTATGGTAGTTTGTGTTGCCATTGCAAATGGAGAGCCTGTGGCTTTCTCGCAGCCAGCATACCTGATAGTGCTACACTCCGGAGGTAAGATTCTGTGTGTACAGAAAATACAGACAGTTGACTACTTTTATTCTGTCAGTCAGTTTCTACTCTCTCAATTTCTACTAATGGAGAGAAAATAGAGAGAGAGAGAGAGTAGAAACTGAAAAAAAAAAGAAACAAAGTTCTACTCTCTCAGTTTATACTCTCTCAGTTTCTATTCTCTCAGTTTCTACTCTCTCAGTTTCTATTCTCTCAGTTTCTACTCTCTCAGTTTCTATTCTCTCAGTTTCTATTCTCTCAGTTTCTACTCTCTCAATTTCTACTCTCTCAGTTTCTACTCTCTCAGTTTCTATTCTCTCAGTTTCTACTCTCTCAGTTTCTATTCTCTCAGTTTCTACTCTCAGTTTCTACTCTCTCAGTTTCTATTCTCTGTTTCTACTCTCTCAGTTTCTACTCTCTCAGTTTCTATTCTCTCAGTTTCTACTCTCAGTTTCTACTCTCTCAGTTTCTATTCTCTGTTTCTACTCTCTCAGTTTCTACTCTCTCAGTTTCTACTCTCTCAGTTTCTATTCTCTCAGTTTCTATTCTCTCAGTTTCTGCTCTCTCAGTTTCTGTTCTCTCAGTTTCTACTCTCTCAGTTTCTGCTCTCTCAGTTTCTATTCTCTCAGTTTCTATTCTCTCAGTTTCTATTCTCTCAGTTTCTGCTCTCTCAGTTTCTATTCTCTCAGTTTCTATTCTCTCAGTTTCTATTCTCTCAGTTTCTACTCTCTCAGTTTCTATTCTCTCAGTTTCTATTCTCTCAGTTTCTATTCTCTCAGTTTCTACTCTCTCAGTTTCTATTCTCTGTTTCTACTCTCTCAGTTTCTACTCTCTCAGTTTCTACTCTCTCAGTTTCTATTCTCTCAGTTTCTATTCTCTCAGTTTCTACTCTCTCAGTTTCTACTCTCTCAGTTTCTATTCTCTCAGTTTCTGCTCTCACAGTTTCTATTCTCTCAGTTTCTGCTCTCTCAGTTTCTATTCTCTCAGTTTCTATTCTCTCAGTTTCTGCTCTCTCAGTTTCTGTTCTCTCAGTTTCTACTCTCTCAGTTTCTGCTCTCTCAGTTTTTATTCTCTCAGTTTCTACTCTCTCAGTTTCTATTCTCTCAGTTTCTGCTCTCTCAGTTTCTACTCTCTCAGTTTCTGCTCTCTCAGTTTCTACTCTCTCAGTTTCTACTCTCTCAGTTTCTATTCTCTCAGTTTCTACTCTCTCAGTTTCTATTCTCTCAGTTTCTGCTCTCTCAGTTTCTGTTCTCTCAGTTTCTACTCTCTCAGTTTCTGCTCTCTCAGTTTCTATTCTCTCAGTTTCTACTCTCTCAGTTTCTATTCTCTCAGTTTCTGCTCTCTCAGTTTCTATTCTCTCAGTTTCTATTCTCTCAGTTTCTATTCTCTCAGTTTCTACTCTCTCAGTTTCTACTCTCTCAGTTTCTATTCTCTCAGTTTCTATTGTCGCAGTTTCTATTCTCTCAGTTTCTATTCTCTCAGTTTCTATTCTCTCAGTTTCTACTCTCTCAGTTTCTACTCTCTCAGTTTCTATTCTCTCAGTTTCTACTCTCTCAGTTTCTACTCTCTCAGTTTCTATTCTCTCAGTTTCTATTCTCTCAGTTTCTATTCTCTCAGTTTCTACTCTCTCAGTTTCTATTCTCTCAGTTTCTGTTCTCTCAGTTTCTATTCTCTCAGTTTCTACTCTCTCAGTTTCTACTCTCTCAGTTTCTACTCTCTCAGTTTCTACTTTTTCAGTATCTGCTCTCTCAGTTTCTATTCTCTCAGTTTCTATTCTCTCAGTTTATATTCTCTCAGTTTCTATTCTCTCAGTTTCTACTCTCTCAGTTTCTACTCTCTCAGTTTCTACTCTCTCAGTTTCTACTCTCTCAGTTTCTACTCTCTCAGTTTCTGTTCTCTCAGTTTCTACTCTCTCAGTTTCTACTCTATCAGTTTCTACTCTCTCAGTTTCTACTCTCTCAGTTTCTACTCTCTCAGTTTCTACTCTCTCAGTTTCTGTTCTCTCAGTTTCTACTCTCTCAGTTTCTACTCTATCAGTTTCTACTCTCTCAGTTTCTACTCTCTAATTTTTACTCTCTCAGTTTTACTCTTTTTTTTTTTTTTTCTCAGTTTCTCTTATCTCAGTTTCTATTCTTAGTTTCCTTACCTCTGTTTCTACTCTCTCAGTTTCTATCTCTAAGTTTCAACTATCTAGTTTCTACTCTCCTCAGTTTCTATCTCTAGGTTCTACTCGCTCAGTTTCTATTCTTCAGTTTCAAACTCTTCCGTTTCTACTATCTCAGTTTTCTATTCTCCCAGGTTCTACTCTCATCAGTTTCGGTTATCTCAGTTCTACTCTCTAGTTTCAACTCTCTCAGTTTCTACATCTCTCAGTTTCGACTATCTCAGTTTCTATTCTCTCAGTTTTAATCTATCAGTTTATATTTATTCAGGTTCCTACTCTATCCGTTTCTATTCTCTAAGTTTATACTCTCTCCAGTTTATATTCTCTCCAGTTTATAGTTTCTCAGTTTATTATATAGTTTCTACTCTCTCAGTTTCTAACCACTCTACAGTTTCTATTATATCAGTTTTTACTCTATAAGTTTTATACTATCTCAGTTTCTATTATCTCGTTTCTATTATCTCAGTTTCTATTCCTCAGTTTCTACTATCTCAGTTTCGATCTCTTCAGTTTAAACTCTCTAAGTTTCTACTCTCTCAGTTTTCTATTCTCTCAGTTTCTGTTCTCTCAGTTTCTATTCTCTCAGTTTCTACTTTTTCAGTATCTGTTCTCTCAGTTTCTATTCTCTCAGTTTCTATTCTCTCAGTTTCTATTCTCTCAGTTTCTATTCTCTCAGTTTCTATTCTCTCAGTTTCTATTCTCTCAGTTTCTATTCTCTCAGTTTCTACTCTCTCAGTTTATATTCTCTCAGTTTCTGTTCTCTCAGTTTCTGCTCTCTCAGTTTCTACTCTCTCAGTTTCTGCTCTCTCAGTTTCTACTCTCTCAGTTTCTACTCTCTCAGTTTCTACTCTCTCAGTTTCTAGTTTCTACTCTCTCAGTTTCTATTCTCTCAGTTTCTACTCTCTCAGTTTCTGCTCTCTCAGTTTCTACTCTCTCAGTTTCTACTCTCTCAGTTTCTATTCTCTCAGTTTCTATTCTCTCAGTTTCTATTCTCTCAGTTTCTATTCTCTCAGTTTCTATTCTCTCAGTTTCTATTCTCTCAGTTTCTACTCTCTCAGTTTCTACTCTCTCAGTTTCTATTCTCTCAGTTTCTACTCTCTCAGTTTCTACTCTCTCAGTTTCTATTCTCTCAGTTTCTACTCTCTCAGTTTCTACTCTCTCAGTTTCTATTCTCTCAGGTTCTACTCTCTCAGTTTCTATTCTCTCAGTTTCTACTCTCTCAGTTTCTATTCTACTTTACTTTCAGAATCTGCAGGACCAGTTTCTGTCTCCTCACCCTCCACTACTGCTACCACCACTCAGTCCTATGGTATGTTGAAGCTACAGCTAATGAATAAATGATGAAATTAATAATGAGTATGTATTTATTGTTTTCATTTCTCACATTATTTTAACCACAGCTGAAGTTACAACAAAGTTTATCTTGATAAGACTGCGTTAGTGTGTGGGTGTCAGGTATTATTCAATTTATACTTCTAAAATGAGCAAGGAGCGTAACATTCTATTCCTATTTGCTACATCTTATTCTTTTCCTCTTCGTACTGTAGTGTGTTTCAGTTGTTGATCCTCAGCGTGCATGCATGAGAGGGTTATAGTAGTCGTCCTGTCCATCTGTCGGTCTGTCTGTACTGTAGTGTGTTTCAGTTGTTGATCCTCAGCGTGCATGCATGAGAGGGTTATAGTAGTCGTCCTGTCCATCTGTCGGTCTGTCTGTACTGTAGTGTGTTTCAGTTGTTGATCCTCAGCGTGCATGCATGAGAGGGTTATAGTAGTCGTCCTGTCCATCTGTCGGTCTGTCTGTTTGTCATGCTCTGATTTTGGAGATTACTGATAATTGACTTGAACTTACTCAGAACGATGATTTTAAGACCAGTTATGGTGCTAATTTTTTCGAATTTCGGGCTAATTGTTTGTGAAAAAACAAGCTGTCACCTCTGTGTAGAGGTAACGCCCCCTATCATCATGTCGCATTCACATGAGTAAATAATTTCTTTTTCTTCCCTCAGTAGTTTTGGCTTTATGCTGAAAAGTTAATGAGTGCTGGAATTCAGGAATTTTATGTTGAAACTCTCCGTTTTAGCTACTTCTTTTAGACAGCAAGCTACATCTACCGTTTTCATTACTTGAGCCATATTGATACTAATTAGGAATAGCCAAATATATTATTTTTTGGTCCAAGAATTGATTTTGTTATAGCTAGCTAGTGTATAGTAACGGTTGGTGCTTCATTATGTTAGCAATAGTGGTAGTAGCACCACCACCACAACCATCATTACCACCACTATTACCAACCTATATAGTAGTAGTAGTAGTAATAGTAGTAGTAGTAGTAGTAATAGTAGTAGTAGTAGTAGTAATAGTAGTAGTAGTAATAATAGTAGTAGTAGTAATAGTGATAACAATAATATTAATAATAGTAATGAAACACCAAAGGTGCGAATCCTCAGTGATATTAAACACTACCTAGCTATTACAAATCTCCTTCCAAAAGAACAAGCAATCTGTTAGCTATAGGCATCAAAATAGCTCAACCAATGAAAATGATACATGGAAACGCTGTCTTCATAAGAGAACAAGCTAAACTAGCCAGAAATACTTACCGGTATACATTTTCAAAGCAAAGTGTCACTTCTTTCAACTCCCTGAACATAAAGCGAACTACACCGCTGGCCACAAGAAAATATTAGCTCACGTGATTATGACGCTACACTAGGGGGTGTTGCCCATAAAAGCTGGTACCTACGCAGAGCTGAAAGCTTCGCATTTTCTCAACGATTAGACCAAAATTAAAAAAAGTAGCACAAAAAGGTCTTAAATCTTTGTCCTGAGTAAGTTCATACCTAAATCAACTATTAATTGTCAGTAATCTTCAAAATCAGAGCGTGACAGACAGACAAACAGACAGGACGACCACTATAACCCTCTTGCGCATGCCAACTGAGGGTTACTACTACTATTACTACTACTACTAATAATAATAATAACAGCAATAATAATGATAAAATAATAGTTAAAATAATAATAGTAATAATAATAATAATAATAATTTTGTGCAGATGTCCCCGGAGGAGGTCAGAATAAATTTTTGTCAGTAGAATGGATCGCAGGTTTGTTGTAGATAAAGTTTTGTGAGTAGAATGGATTGCAGGTTTGAGTTTTGTGAGTAGAATGGATTGTAGGTTTGTAGTAGACAAGACTCATTTACTTGATAGTATATTAAAATATTACAAGATGTAACTTATTTTCAAGTTCTTCTTTTGAAAATCTTTTTTTTATATTTATTTCAAGTAACAATATATTTTGTGAGTTAATCACACAGTTGTTGCAATTTGATACCATAACTCTGTAAGTTCAGTATACAACCAAAGATAGGAATCAAAATAGGCTTTTTATGTAAAACCATGGTTGTTATGTAATGCCTGGTTGTCATGCGAAACATGGTTGTCATGTGAAACCTGGTTGTCATGTGAAATCTGGTCATGTGATATGAAGCCTGATTGTTCGGGACTGCCTAGCAAGTGGAAGGTGTGGTCCCTGTGAAGGGTTCACAGACCTTGAACAAACTAGCTCATAGCCAACCTGACCGAGGCAAGACTCAGTAGCTAGTGTCTGATTCAACAAAGTTCTAGGTAAAGGGCAAGATCTTCTGACTTGACTGTTTCCCATTTCTTTCCTAACTGTTGCGTGAGCAAGAGGTTGTAAATCTCTGCTGCCGTATAGTTTCACTTATACTCTTTGTTGATACTGTCTTGCCTTCGAACTGTATCACAACTTGACTACCCTGGTAGAGCAGGAATAACAAATTAGCAAATAAAATAGTAAATACCAATGAAGCAGAACACAAGTAGTGATAGATGAGAAAGAGATACACAAGTAGTGATGGATGTGAAATAGATACACAAGTAGTGATGGATGAGAAAGAGATACACAAGTAGTGATGGATGAGAAAGAGATACACAAGTAGTGATGGATGAGAAAGAGATACACAAGTAGTGATGATGAGAAAGAGATCACAGTAGTGATGGATGAGAAAGAGATACCCAGTATTGAGGCTGATAAGAGACACACCAGTAGGATGGATGATAAATATAACACAATATGATTGGGATGAGAAAGAGATACACAAGTAGTGATGATGAAGAAAAGATACACAAGTAGTGATGGATTGAAAAGAGATACACACGATGATGTATGTTAAAGAGGATCCACAAGTCAGTGATGGGATAGAAAGAGATAACACAAGTCTGATGGATGATAAAGAGATACACAATATGATGATGAGAAGAGATACACAGTAGTGATTGAATGAGAAAGAGCACAAGTAGTGATGGATGATAAAGATAATACACAGTAGTGATGGATGAGAAAGCGATACACAAGTAGTGATGGATGAGAAAGAGATACCAATTAGTTATGATGAGAAAGAGATACACAAGTATTATGGATGATAAGAGATACACAAGTATTGAATGATGAGAAGAGATACACAATAGTTATGGATGTAAAAGAGATCACAAAGTAAGTGATGGAATGAGAAAGAGATACACCAGTAGTGATGGATTAGAAAGAGAGTACACCATGTGATGTAGGGAAAGAGATACACAAGTAAGTGATGGATGAGAAAGAGATACAACAAGTAGTGATGATTATGAAAAGATCACAATTAGTGCTGGATGAAGAAGAGATACACCCGTAGTGAGGATGAGAAGAGATACACAATTAGTGATGGGATAGAAAGAGATACACAAGTAGTGATGGATGAAACGAGATCACAGGTGTGATGGATGAGTAAAAGGATACACAAGTAGTGATGGATAGAACGAGATACACACGTAGTGATGGATGAGAAAGAGATACACAAGTAGTGATGGATGAGCCAAGAGATAAACAAGTAGTGATGGATGAGAAAGAGATACACAAGTAGTGATGGATGAGAAAGAGATACACAAGTAGTGATGGATGAGAAAGAGATACACAAGTAGTGATGGATGAGAAAGAGATACACAAGTAGTGATGGATGAGAAAGAGATACACAAGTAGTGATGGATGAGAAAGAGATACACAAGTAGTGATGGATGAGAAAGAGATACACAAGTAGTGATGGATGAGAAAGAGATACACAAGTAGTGATGGATGAGAAAGAGATACACAAGTAGTGATGGATGAGAAAGAGATACACAAGTAGTGATGGATGAGAAGAGAATACACAAGTAGTGATTGATGAGAAAGAGATCCACAAGTAGTGATGGATGAATAGATACACAAGTAAGTGATGGAATGAGAAAAGAGAACACAATAGTGATTTGATGATGAAAAGATCCACAAGTAGTGATGGATGAAAAGAGATACACAAGTAGTGAGGAATGAAATAGATACACAAGTAGTGATGGATGAGAAAGATATACACAAAGTATGATGATAGAAAGAGATACACAAGTAGTGATGGATGAGAAAGAGATACACAAGTAGTGATGGATGTGAAATAGATACACAAGTAGTGATGGATGAGAAAGAGATACACAAGTAGTGATGGATGAGAAATAGATACACAAGTAGTGATGGATGAGAAAGAGATACACAAGTAGTGATAGATGAGAAAGAGATACACAAGTAGTGATAGATGAGAAAGAGATGAAGTCCACAAGTAGTGGTATAGGTGAGAAGTTTAGAATGAAACAAAACTAGAATGTCATAGTAATATAAACAAGTTTGTGACAATTGGCGAATATTGATAAACATTGACAAACATAATGTGCAGAGGAATTGCGCAAGTATGCTTGCAAAGGCTCAAGCCTGAACACTGATTGTCATGTGAATGTGAAACCTGGTTGTCATGTTAAACCTGGTTGTCACATGAAACATGTGAAATATGGTTGTCATGTGAAATGTGGTTGTTATGTCAAACATAGTAGTCATGTGAAACCTGGTTGTCATGTGAAACCTGGTTATGTGAAACCTGGTAGTCATGTGAAACCTGGTAGTCATGTGAAACCTGGTTGTCATGTGAAACCTGGTAGTCATGTGAAACCTGGTTGTCATGTGAAACCTGGTTATGTGAAACCTGGTTGTTATGTGAAACCTGGTTGTCATGTGAAACCTGGTTGTCATGTGAAACCTGGTAGTCATGTGAAACCTGGTTATGTGAAACCTGGTTGTTATGTGAAACCTGGTAGTCATGTGAAACCTGGTTGTTATGTGAAACCTGGTTGTTATGTGAAACCTGGTTGTTATGTGAAACCTACAGTATTCTACCATCAATAGACCAATGGAACAATATTTTATTCTCCTTAAATAGTTTATAAATTGATATAAAGTTTAGGGATGGGAGCATGGCATACTTTGAACAACAACAATTACAACAAACTATATAAAAATGGGAATGGAGTGTAGTTGTTGATGAATGGAGTTTTTGCTGTTTCAGGACTGACCATCGTAGCGTGTCTTGCAGTTGGACTGTCTGTAATACTAGGCTTCAGTGGAGTCATCATGAGTCTTCAGAGGAGACAGAAGCTGAGGCAACAAAGAGGTATGATTATCTTTTACTTTGAGATATGAGTCCATGATGAGAAAATATTTTCCATTAAATTTATCTTTGGATTGTCTCACTCTTGTTTACAAATCTTTCTTTCTACTCACTAAGTTTCTACTCTCTCATTTTCTGCTCTCTCAGTTTCTACTTTTTCAGTATCTGTTCTCTCAGTTTCTATTCTCTCAGTTTCTATTCTCTCAGTTTCTATTCTCTCAGTTTCTACTTTTTCAGTATCTGTTCTCTCAGTTTCTATTCTCTCAGTTTCTATTCTCTCAGTTTCTATTCTCTCAGTTTCTATTCTCTCAGTTTCTATTCTCTCAGTTTCTATTCTCTCAGTTTCTATTCTCTCAGTTTCTACTCTCTCAGTTTATATTCTCTCAGTTTCTGTTCTCTCAGTTTCTGTTCTCTCAGTTTCTATTCTCTCAGTTTCTACTCTCTCAGTTTCTATTCTCTCAGTTTCTGTTCTCTCAGTTTCTACTCTCTCAGTTTCTATTCTCTCAGTTTCTACTCTCTCAGTTTCTACTCTCTCAGTTTCTATTCTCTCAGTTTCTATTCTCTCAGTTTCTATTCTCTCAGTTTCTACTCTCTCAGTTTCTATTCTCTCAGTTTCTGTTCTCTCAGTTTCTATTCTCTCAGTTTCTACTCTCTCAGTTTCTACTCTCTCAGTTTCTACTCTCTCAGTTTCTACTTTTTCAGTATCTGCTCTCTCAGTTTCTATTCTCTCAGTTTCTATTCTCTCAGTTTATATTCTCTCAGTTTCTATTCTCTCAGTTTCTACTCTCTCAGTTTCTACTCTCTCAGTTTCTACTCTCTCAGTTTCTACTCTCTCAGTTTCTACTCTCTCAGTTTCTGTTCTCTCAGTTTCTACTCTCTCAGTTTCTACTCTATCAGTTTCTACTCTCTCAGTTTCTACTCTCTCAGTTTCTACTCTCTCAGTTTCTACTCTCTCAGTTTCTGTTCTCTCAGTTTCTACTCTCTCAGTTTCTACTCTATCAGTTTCTACTCTCTCAGTTTCTACTCTCTCAGTTTCTACTTTTTCAGTATCTGTTCTCTCAGTTTCTACTCTCTCAGTTTCTACTCTCTCAGTTTCTACTCTCTCAGTTTCTACTCTCTCAGTTTCTACTCTCTCAGTTTCTACTCTCTCAGTTTCTATTCTCTCAGTTTCTACTCTCTCAGTTTCTGTTCTCTCAGTTTCTACTCTCTCAGTTTCTGTTCTCTCAGTTTCTATTCTCTCAGTTTCTACTCTCTCAGTTTCTACTCTCCCCGCTCAGTTTCCGTTCTACTCTCTGTCAGTTTCTATTCTCTCTCTTCAATTTCTACTCTCTCATTTTCTCCTCTCTAGTTTTCTCTCTCCCATCCTTTCTGTTCTCCGTCATTTTTCTACTTCTCTCAGTTTCGATTCTCATCATTTGTCTATTCTTTCTCTTCCTGTTTCTCTCTTCCTCCCGCTCTCAGTGTCGACTCGCTCATTGCGACTCTCGCAGGTGCTCTGTCGCTCCTCCCTCGCCTCATTTTTTCTATTCTCCCCTCATTTTTCGTTCTGTTCTCTCAGTTGCTTCTCTTCTCTGTTTCGACTTCTCTCGTTTCTATTCTCCTCAGTTACCTACTCTCCCTTCACTTCTCGTTCGCCTCAGTTTCTACTCTCGTCATTTTCTTTCTCGCTCTCTCGCCTTTTTCCTATTTCTCTCCTTTCTTTCCTGGGTCCGTTTGCTCTTCTCGTCCGTTCCGTTGGGTTCTCTTCCCCCGTTTTCTTTTCGTCCCTAGACCATCGGACGCTCCTTGGTTCTCTCTCTCATCCTTTTCTCTTCTCTCACGTTTTCGTTTTCTCTCCGTTTTCTCTTCTCTCATTTTCTTTCTCCTCGGTCTCGTCGCTTTTCTCCTCTCCTCAGGGTCTGCTCCGCAGGGTCTATGCTCGGGGGTTCTAGGCGGCCAGTTTCCGACGCGCCAGGGTCTTCGATTCGCGCCTCAGTGTCTGCTCTCTCAGTTTCTATTCTTCTCAGTTCACTCTCTTCTCAGTTTTCTACGCTCGCAGTTTCTATTCTCTCAGTTTCTATCTCTCGTTTTCTACTCTCCAGTCATTTCTACTCTCTCCGTTTTCTACTCTCTCATTTTCCTGCTCTCTCCTTTTCTCTTCTCCTTAATCAGGTTTTCTAATGTCTCTCTCTCCCTTTTCCTATTCTGCTCCGTTTTCTCACTCTCTCCCGTTTCTCCGCCCCTCCCCTCCGTTTCTTCTTCTCGTCTGCCTTGTCTATTCTCTCAGTTTCTA
>WLWD01005683.1_pt1 | contig 20105 bp, 5 predicted proteins | sample 6712731 | NCBI WGS metagenome assembly WLWD01 (sample SAMN12718690, study PRJNA576275) | sponge metagenome | isolation source: marine sponge | host: Mycale hentscheli | place: New Zealand: South Island, Marlborough, Capsize Point | collected 2014-11-01
ATACTAAGGGACACTATACAATCAGTACCTTACAACTGTAGACAAGACATCCTATCACAAAAAGACAAGGAACCTAGTCCCTATGATACATTCCTAGTATTACCTTACACTAAGGATCTGGACTTAAAGACTATCAAATCTAACCTCAAACTAACAGAGACAGAATCTGAGACTGTACCTAAACCTTGTCTAAGTCTGACAAAGACTAAAAACATTGCCAAACACCTAGTGAGAGCTAAACTTAAGGACTGCACAGATCCTCAACAATCTACTGACCCTATTAGAATACCACTGACTGCTAACCTGGACGGACACTCAGCAGGATGCGCCATCCCAGGCTGCAAATGCTGTGCTGTCATGTCTAGAAAGATTAAAATACAATCAAGTTACAATCACAAGTCTTACGGTACTGCTAAACACTCAAACTGTAGCACTCGCAATGTAATCTACTTGATGGAATGCAAGAAATGCACCAAAGGCAACCAATATGTCGGACAAACAAAGAGATCTCTGTCGCAAAGACTTGCGGGACACAGAGCTGCCTATAAAATCAAGACACGCCTCCCGATCTACAAACACTTTATCAACTCACCGGGTCACGTCTTCGGAAGAGACATCAAGCTCTCCATCCTTGAGAAGACGACCTTAGAACAACTCGATGACAGAGAAAGACACTGGATAGGCGCTCTGCAAACAGTCTACCCGAAGCTACGAATAAAGAAATCAATTTCAAAACGTGGACGAACTCCAAATAACGCACACGATAAACAAACCTGAATACTTCCGCCTGGATCCGAAGCCACACCCAGCTCCATGGCAACACTAAAAAGGAATTAACAAAGCCTAATGCGCACACTGCGCACTCATGTCCAAGCATCTCTGCCGCCAAGAATCAAGCACATCCTTCTTAATAATCAATTATGAACCATCCTAACTCAGTATAAAAGCACCACACGCTCCTCATATCACCCTCTCACCTTGATAAAGACACTCTCATGTTCGAAACGTTGGTGAATTTGAAAATAATTTAATTATTAAGAACAATAGTAGCAATAGAAGTATGCCAGTCACTCGCAAAGATACAAGACAGCAAAGAGAAGGCGTGGTGCCAGCGAGGATGGGAGAGAAAAGGCAGGACCCTTTGCCTCGAGCCCAAGCCCAAGCCCCAACCCTAGCACTAGCCAATACCAGAGCCGGTGCCAAGACCTTAGAGTCCGCCTCCACCTCAAACCAGCCAGAACTCCCGGAACCAGACATACTGGACGATGGTATAGTCCTAATGGACATTGCCCAGCCAGCCACCGAAAAGGTGGACTTGCTAGGACTGAGACAGCTATACAAAAAGACAGTCTGTAACTTTGACAAGGTGTGTAGTCACCTGGACTTCATCTCTGCCTGCAGTGAGAAGTCCAAGACGCCCAATGGACTCAAAGTCAGAGTTAAGTGTAATGCCCTTCTCAAAGACCTCACTACTGTAGAAGCCAAGTTCAACGACACCAAATATACAGCAGAAACACAATTCACAGAAGCACTCAGGGAACATTACATACAAGCAAAGGAACAACTCAGTCGGGAAATAGTTAAAATAGAACGAAACATCACACTGGAACTAGAAAACTCAACACAAGAAGAAGCGAAATCACACGAAGACATGATGAAAAAAACAGTAGACAACATCAAAAAACAGCAGCAAAGATTAGAAGACACAAAGAAACGAAAGCTAGAAGGACTACTCCATCCACCTGAGAAGAGGAGCAGACAGGGACAACAAGTGCGTAAGTGGACTAACGATAGAACCAACCAAAGACAAGCACAAGTACCATACCACAGACGCAACCAACAAAGACAGCAACAAAGAAACTCAACCAACTCAATCAACAAAACAAGTACTCCCCATCAGACTCCACACACTAGTTCCTCAGACGTGGCCACTCTAGCTAACCTACTACAGAAGCTCATCACAACGGGTTCTATGGTCCAGCAGCAACCAACACTGCTGACCCATCCTCCCTGTGCTGCAGGGCAGCAGCAACCACAGCTGTTTGCTCCTGCAGTTAGTGTATTGGCCGGGCAGCCACCACCGCTGTCTAGTCAGTACCAACGGGGTTTTTGAAAGTTGGACAGGCACCCAGTGCAGTCCGAGAAGGAACCAAACCTCAGATGAACCATGGCGGAACAATTGATTTCCATTCCCCTTTTAACTATGTCATTAACAGTTCTGTATCACCATTTTGTGCGTCTTCCCATGATTATTACCCCCATAATGGGATTCAGAATAATAATATTTTAATTGACTTTCAACAAAAAGCGAAACAACAAAACGCAAATGACAACATAGAAAGACACAAGAGAAAGAATAGATATAGGAATAAAGTTAATGTGCATGTAAGTGACAGTCACAGAAGTAGATTCTTAAAGTCACTCAGGAAAACAACAAACAATCACGTCGACAGCACGACATACGTTACAAACCTATCACACAAACATCTCACGATGACACAGTACAAAGTACTCGGATTAGGACTTACGTTTGTCCCCAGTAGAATGACCAACAGAGAATCCCTATCAGAGTCCATTTCCAGATTCGAAAGATCCAACAGAATAAAACACTTCTTTAGGAACCAGCCACAGAGAGAGCCCCATCCCTTCCGCCCTAAGAGCACGTGGGAACCTCCTGTGGCCTCCCCAGAAATTGAATCATACCTAAAAAGAGTTAGAAGTACAATAGATAACCACATACCCAATGTGTCTAGATCGAACCTAACTCATACAGAGAGAAAAACCCTCAATGAACTAGCCTCAGACCAATCACTAGTCATAAAAAGTGCAGATAAAGGATCAGGCATTGTAGTAGAAGATAGAGACAAATACATACAAGCAGGCATTAACCACTTATCAGACCAGACCATCTACGAAAAGATACAGTCTGACCCTACACCACAACTAGGCCTTGCTATCAATACTTTTGTCAAATCAATACACAACAGAGGTATTATAGACAACATCACAAAAGACTTTCTCATCTTCCCAACAGACACTCCACCCAGGACCCAGCAACTATACTTTCTAAAAAAGATTCATAAGAATCCAATCTCAGAAAGACCCATAGTTAGTGGCTGTGCTGGCCCAACAGAGAAAATATCTAAACTAGTCGATATGCATCTACAACCCTTTGTCCCTGCCATTAAATCCTACGTCAAAGACAGTGGACATATGATCAACATACTGGAATCAACACCCATACCAGACAACTGCACAATAGCTACCATTGACGTCAAATCACTCTACCTGAATATACCGCACAAAGACGGAATCAAGGCTGTACTCAACAGACTATACCACAACAACCCAGACTCCAACCTGGTAGATATACCACCTGGTACGATGACAGACCTACTCAGCATAGTTCTAACTAAAAACTACTTTCAGTTTGCCGACCAAATGTACCACCAAGTACAGGGTACGGCAATGGGGACTAAGATGGCACCAGCCTATGCCAACATATTCATGGCTGAACTAGAGGAAAGTCTACTACAAAACTACCACACCCAACCGGTCATATGGAAACGTTACATAGATGACATATTCTGTATCTGGCCGGGAGACCAAGACAACCTCAAAGAATTCACTGACTATATTAACTCCTCACACCCCACCATTAAGTTCACATATGAATCTTCCCCCCACACAGTTGACTTCCTAGACCTTACTGTTTACAAAGGCGACAGATACCACAGTACTGGACTACTAGACATCAAACCGTTCTTTAAAAAGACTAACAAATTTCAGTACTTACATTACACGTCTGCTCATTCCAAAAAGACATTTCGCAGCCTAGTCAAAGGTGAATTGACACGCCTCCTTAGAGCCTGTTCGGACGAAGACACCTACAACAACATAGTACACAAACTAACTACAGTATTCAGTGATAGAAACTACCCTTCTAGAATACTAAGGGACACTATACAATCAGTACCTTACAACTGTAGACAAGACATCCTATCACAAAAAGACAAGGAACCTAGTCCCTATGATACATTCCTAGTATTACCTTACACTAAGGATCTGGACTTAAAGACTATCAAATCTAACCTCAAACTAACAGAGACAGAATCTGAGACTGTACCTAAACCTTGTCTAAGTCTGACAAAGACTAAAAACATTGCCAAACACCTAGTGAGAGCTAAACTTAAGGACTGCACAGATCCTCAACAATCTACTGACCCTATTAGAATACCACTGACTGCTAACCTGGACGGACACTCAGCAGGATGCGCCATCCCAGGCTGCAAATGCTGTGCTGTCATGTCTAGAAAGATAAAAATACAATCAAGTTACAATCACAAGTCTTACGGTACTGCTAAACACTCAAACTGTAGCACTCGCAATGTAATCTACTTGATGGAATGCAAGAAATGCACCAAAGGCAACCAATATGTCGGACAAACAAAGAGATCTCTGTCGCAAAGACTTGCGGGACACAGAGCTGCCTATAAAATCAAGACACGCCTCCCGATCTACAAACACTTTATCAACTCACCGGGTCACGTCTTCGGAAGAGACATCAAGCTCTCCATCCTTGAGAAGACGACCCTAGAACAACTCGATGACAGAGAAAGACACTGGATAGGCGCTCTGCAAACAGTCTACCCGAAAGGCCTCAACAGCCGCTACGAATAAAGAAATCAATTTCAAAACGTGGACGAACTCCAAATAACGCACACGATAAATAAACCTGAATACTTCCGCCTGGATCCGAAGCCACACCCAGCTCCATGGCAACACTAAAAAGGAATTAACAAAGCCTAATGCGCACACTGCGCACTCATGTCCAAGCATCTCTGCCGCCAAGAATCAAGCACATCCTTCTTAATAATCAATTATGAACCATCCTAACTCAGTATAAAAGCACCACACGCTCCTCATATCACCCTCTCACCTTGATAAAGACACTCTCATGTTCGAAACGTTGGTGAATAATGATTTTTAAAGTTTTTTTTTTTTTTAAAAAAAAGTAATTATTGAGGAAAAAAGACTTAGAAGTATGTCAGTAACCAGAAGAAGCAATACAAGACAGCAGAAAGAAGGCGTGGTGCCAGTCAGGAAGGGAGAGAGAAGGCAGGACCCTTTGCCTCTACCCCAAGCCCAAGCCCCAACCCTAGCACTAGCCAGTACCAGGACCGGCGCCAAGACCTTAGAGTCCGCCTCCACCTCAAAGCAACCATTAATCCCAGAACCAGACATACTGGACGAGGATACAGTCCTAATGGACACTGCCCAGCCAGCCACCGAAAAGGTGGACTTGCTAAGATGAGACCGCTATACCAATGAAGACGGTTGTGTAACTTTAACCAAGGTGTGGCAGTCACCTGGACTTCATCACTGCTTGCACTGAGGAGTCAAAGACACCTAATGGACTCAAAATAAGAGTTAAGTGCAATGCACTACTCAAGGACCTCACCACTGTAGAGGCCAAGTTCAAAGACACAAAACAGTTGGCAGAAGCACAATTCACAGAATCACTAAAAGAACTTACATACCAAGCAGGAGAAGCTCAGCAGAAAAATAGTTAAAATTCGACCAAAACATCACATAGATTAGAGAACTCAAACACAAGAGAAGCAAAAACACCGAAGATATGATGGAAAAAGACAGTAGACAACATTCAGAAGACAGCAAAGATTGCACGAAACCAAAACCGAGAAAGCTAGGAAGAAACTACTAATCCACCTGAGACGAGGAGCAGGGACAAGAGAGACATGCTAAGTGGTCAACGGGGAGAAAATTACCAACAGACAAACACAAACACCTACCACAAAACGCAACGCCAACAGAAACAAAGTAACTCAACAAACCAAGAATAAAACCAGATCCCTATCAGACTCCCCCCCACACTCCAATTCTCAGCATGGCCACTCTAGCCAATCTATACAGAAGCTCTCACCACAATCCTGCGGTCCAGCAGAACTACAATGCTGATCTTCCCCCTGTGCTTGAGGGCGACAGCGACCACAGCTGTTTGCTCCTGCAGTTAGTGTACTGGCCGGGCAGCCACCACCGCTGTCTGGTCAGTGCCAACAGGGTCCCTGTGCTGTAGGGCGACAGCAACCAGCTGTTTGCTCCTACAGTTAGTGTACTAGCTAGGCAGCCATCACCGCTGACTGGTCGGTACCAACAGGGTTTTTGAAATTTGGACAGGGAATCCAATGCAGGTCGGAAGGACCGAAACCTCATAGGAACCACGGCGGGCACAAGTGAGTCCCGTCCCCTCCTAACTATGTACAAACATCTTGATCACCATTTGGGTCTCTTCCCATTGACCATTACCCCCAAATGGGTTCAGAATAATAAAATTTTACTTGAATTTAAAACAAATTGTGAAACAATCAAAAACGCAAAATGAACAAATGGAAGACACAAGAGAAAAGACAGATACAGGACATAAGATAAAAATGTAGCATGTAAGGACCAGTACAGAAAGAAGATTTTAAGGCACTCAGGAAACCAAAAAAACAACAAGTCGACAGCACGGACATCGTAACAAACTATCACAAAAACACTCACAATGACACGTACAAAGTATCGGATAGGACTTCGTCGTCCCCAGTAGAATGACTAACAGAGAATCCCTATCAGAACCAGCCACAGAGAGAGCCCCATCCCTTCCGCCCTAAGAGCACGTGGGAACCTCCTGTGGCCTCCCCAGAAATTGAATCATACCTAAAAAGAGTTAGAAGTACAATAGATAATCACATACCCAAGGTGTCCAGATCGAACCTAACTCATACAGAGAGAAAAACCCTCAATGAACTAGCCTCAGACCAATCGTTAGTCATAAAAAGTGCAGATAAAGGATCAGGCATTGTAGTAGAAGATAGAGACAAATACATACAAGCAGGCACTAACCATCTATCGGACCAGACCATTTACGAAAAGATACAGTCCGACCCTACACCACAACTAGGCCTCGCTATTAATACTTTTGTCAAATCAATACACAACAGAGGTATTATAGACAACATCACAAAAGACTTTCTCATCTTCCCAACAGACACCCCACCCAGGACCCAGCAACTATACTTTCTAAAAAAGATTCATAAGAATCCGATCTCAGAAAGACCCATAGTTAGTGGCTGTGCTGGCCCAACAGAGAAAATATCTAAACTAGTTGCTATGCACCTACAACCCTTTGTCCCTGCCATTAAATCCTACGTCAAAGACAGTGGACATATGATCAACATACTGGAATCGACACCTATACCAGACAACTGCACAATAGCTACCATTGACGTCAAATCACTCTACCTGAATATACCTCACAAAGACGGAATCAAGGCTGTACTCAACAGACTGTACCACAACAACCCAGACTCCAACCTGGTAGATATACCACCTGGTACGATGACAGACCTACTCAACATAGTTCTAACTAAAAACTACTTTCAGTTTGCCGACCAAATGTACCACCAAGTACAGGGTACGGCAATGGGGACTAAGATGGCACCAGCCTATGCCAATATATTCATGGCTGAACTAGAGGAAAGTCTATTACAAAACTACCACACCCAACCGGTCATATGGAAACGTTACATAGATGACATATTCTGTATTTGGCCGGGAGACCAAGACAACCTTAAAGAGTTCATTGACTACATTAACGCCTCTCACCCCACCATCAAGTTCACATATGAATCCTCCCCTCACACAGTTGACTTCCTAGACCTTACTGTATACAAAGGCGACAGATACCACAGTACTGGACTACTAGACATCAAACCGTTCTTTAAAAAGACTAACAAATTTCAGTACTTACATTACACGTCTGCTCATCCCAAAAAGACATTTCGCAGCCTAGTCAAAGGTGAATTGACACGCCTTCTTAGAGCCTGTTCGGACGAAGACACCTACAATAACATAGTACACAAACTAACTACAGTATTCAGTGACAGAAATTACCCTTCTAGAATACTAAGGGACACTATACAATCAGTACCTTACAACTGTAGACAAGACATCCTATCACAAAAAGACAAGGAACCTAGTCCCTATGATACATTCCTAGTACTACCTTACACCACGGATCTGGACCTAAAGACTATCAAATCTAACCTTAAACTAACAGAGACAGAATCTGAAACTGTACCTAAACCTTGCCTAAGTCTGACAAAGACAAAAAGCATTGCCAAACATTTAGTGAGAGCTAAACTTAAAGACTGCACAGATCCTCAACAATCTACTGACCCTATTAGAATACCATTGACTGCTAACCTGGACGGACACTCAGCAGGTTGCGCCATCCCAGGCTGCAAATGCTGTCCTGTCATGTCTAGAAAGATAAAAATACAATCAAGTTACAATCACAAGTCTTACGGTACTGCTAAACACTCAAACTGTAGCACTCGCAATGTAATCTACTTGATGGAATGCAAGAAATGCTCCAAAGGCAACCAATATGTAGGACAAACAAAGAGATCTCTGTCGCAAAGACTTGCGGGACACAGAGCTGCCTACAAAGTAAAGACACGCCTTCCGATCTACAAACATTTCATTAACTCACCGGGTCACGTCTTCGGAAGAGACATCAAGCTCTCCATCCTTGAGAAGACGACCCTAGAACAACTCGATGACAGAGAAAGACACTGGATAGGCGCTCTTCAAACCGTCTACCCGAAAGGCCTCAACAGCCGCTACGAATAAGAAATCAATTTCAAAACGTGACGAACTATCAAATAACGCACACGTAAACAAACCTGTTACTTCCAAAAATCCGGGGAGCCGAAGCCCACACACCCGCCCTGGCAAACACTACTAATGAATGCAAACAAGCCTAATGCGGCACACTGCGCACATCATTCCAACATCTCTAAACCATACATCTCTAACCGCCAAAATCAAGCACCTCAATCCTTCTCAATAATTCAATTATGAACGACTTCCTAGTAATAACAGCCCCACAACGCCCTCCTATCACCCTCATCACCTTGATACGAACACTCATACATTGTCGAAACTTGGTGAAATAATATTTGTAAATTTTGTGTGTGTTTTTTTTAAAAAAAAAGTAATTATTAGAAAAGAAGCACTTAGAAGTATGCAGTAATCCAGAAGAAGCAATCCAAGACAGAGAGAAAGAAGGCCGTGGTGCCAGTCGGCGGATAGGAAGAGGACCCCTTGCCTCTACCCTACCCCAAGCCCAAAGCCCCAACCTAGCACTAGCCATACCAGGACCGTCCCAAACCTCTAGATGTCCGCCTCCCTCAAAGCAACCCTTAATCCCACATAACCGACATACTGGACGAGGAATCTACAGTCCCTAATGGACCTGCCCAGCCCGCCACCGAAACGGGTTCTTGCTAAGATTGACACTCTACAAGAACTACCGTGTTTAACTTTAACAAGGTGGTGCAGTCACCTGGACTTCATCACTGCTTGCACTGAGATCAAGACAACCTAATGGATCTCAAAATAAGAGTAATGCAATGCCCTACTACTCAAGGACCGCACCCACTGTAAGGCCAAGTTCAAAGACACAAACAGTTGGCAGAAGCACAATTCACAGAATCACTAAAAGAACATTACATACAAACGCAGGAGAAGCTCAGCCAGAAAATAGTTAAAATAGAACACAACATCACACTAGAATTAGAGAACTCAACACAAGAAGAAGCAAAAACACACGAAGATATGATGAAAAAGACAGTAGACAACATCAAGAAGCAACAGCAAAGATTGAACGAAACCAAAAAGAGAAAGCTAGAAGAACTACTCCATCCACCTGAGAAGAGGAGCAGACAAGGAGAACAAATGCGTAAGTGGTCCAACGGTAGAAATTACCAAAGACAAACACAAACACCATACCACAAACGCAACCAACAGAAACAAAGTAACTCAACAAACCCAAAGAATAAAACCAGTACTCCCTATCAGACTCCACACTCCAATTCCTCAGACATGGCCACTCTAGCCAATCTCATACAGAAGCTTATCACCACCAATCCTGCGGTCCAGCAGCAACCTACACTGCTGACCCATTCCCCCTGTGCTGCAGGGCAACAGCAACCACAGCTGTTTGCTCCTGCAGTTAGTGTACTGGCCGGGCAGCCACCACCGCTGTCTGGTCAGTGCCAACAGGGTCCCTGTGCTGTAGGGCGACAGCAACCTCAGCTGTTTGCTCCTACAGTTAGTGTACTAGCTAGGCAGCCATCACCGCTGACTGGTCGGTACCAACAGGGTTTTTGAAATTTGGACAGGCATCCAATGCAGTCCGAGAAGGAACCGAACCTCATAGGAACCACGGCGGAACAATTGATTCCCATTCCCCTCCTAACTATGTCACAAACAATCTTGTATCACCATCTTGTGTCTCTTCCCATGACCATTACCCCCATAATGGGATTCAGAATAATAAAATTTTAATTGACTTTCAACAACATGTGAAACAACAAAACGCAAATGACAACATAGGAAGACACAAGAGAAAGAACAGATACAGAAATAAGATTAATGTGCATGTAAGTGACAGTCACAGAAGAAGATTCTTAAAGTCACTCAGGAAAACAACAAACAACCACGTCGACAGCACGACATACGTAACAAACCTATCACACAAACAACTCACAATGACACAGTACAAAGTACTCGGATTAGGACTTACGTTCGTCCCCAGTAGAATGACTAACAGAGAATCCCTATCAGAGTCCATTTCCAGATTCGAGAGATCCAACAGAATAAAACACTTCTTTAGGAACCAGCCACAGAGAGAGCCCCATCCCTTCCGCCCTAAGAGCACATGGGAACCTCCTGTGGCCTCCCCAGAAATCGAATCATACCTAAAAAGAGTTAGAAGTACAATAGATAATCACATACCCAATGTGTCTAGATCGAACCTAACTCATTTAGAGAGAAAAACCCTCAATGAACTAGCCTCAGACCAATCATTAGTCATAAAAAGTGCAGATAAAGGATCAGGCATTGTAGTAGAAGATAGAGACAAATACATACAAGCAGGCACTAACCATCTATCGGACCAGACCATTTATGAAAAGATACAGTCCGACCCTACACCACAACTAGGCCTTGCTATCAATACTTTTGTCAAATCAATACACAACAGAGGTATCATAGACAACATCACAAAAGACTTTCTCATCTTCCCAACAGACACTCCACCCAGGACCCAGCAACTATACTTTCTAAAAAAGATTCATAAGAATCCAATCTCAGAAAGACCCATAGTTAGTGGCTGTGCTGGCCCAACAGAGAAAATATCTAAACTAGTTGATATGCACCTACAACCCTTTGTCCCTGCCATTAAATCCTACGTCAAAGACAGTGGACATATGATCAACATACTGGAATCAACACCCATACCAGACAACTGCACAATAGCTACCATTGACGTCAAATCACTCTACCTGAATATACCGCACAAAGACGGAATCAAGGCTGTACTCAACAGACTGTACCACAACAACCCAGACTCCAACCTGGTAGATATACCACCTGGTACGATGACAGACCTACTCAGCATAGTCCTGACTAAAAACTACTTTCAGTTTGCCGACCAAATGTACCACCAAGTACAGGGTACGGCAATGGGGACTAAGATGGCACCAGCCTATGCCAATATATTCATGGCTGAACTAGAGGAAAGTCTATTACAAAACTACCACACCCAACCGGTCATATGGAAACGTTACATAGATGACATATTCTGTATTTGGCCGGGAGACCAAGACAACCTTAAGGAGTTCATTGACTACATTAACGCCTCTCACCCCACCATCAAGTTCACATATGAATCTTCCCCCCACACAGTTGACTTCCTAGACCTTACTGTTTACAAAGGCGACAGATACCACAGTACTGGACTACTAGACATCAAACCGTTTTTTAAAAAGACTAACAAATTTCAGTACTTACATTACACGTCTGCTCATCCCAAAAAGACATTTCGCAGCCTAGTCAAAGGTGAATTGACACGCCTCCTTAGAGCCTGTTCGGACGAAGACACCTACAATAACATAGTACACAAACTAACTACAGTATTCAGTGACAGAAATTACCCCTCTAGAATACTTAGGGACACCATACAATCAGTACCTTATAACTGCAGACAAGACATCCTATCACAAAAAGACAAGGAACCTAGCCCCTATGATACATTCCTAGTACTACCCTACACTACGGATCTGGACCTAAAGACTATTAAATCTAATCTTAAACTAACAGAGACAGAATCTGAAACTGTACCTAAACCTTGCCTAAGTCTGACAAAGACAAAAAGCATTGCCAAACACTTAGTGAGAGCTAAACTTAAAGACTGCACAGATCCTCAACAATCTACTGACCCTATCAGAATACCATTGACTGCTAACCTGGACGGACACTCAGCAGGTTGCGCCATCCCAGGCTGCAAATGCTGTCCTGTCATGTCTAGAAAGATAAAAATACAATCAAGTTACAATCACAAGTCTTACGGTACTGCTAAACACTCAAACTGTAGCACTCGCAATGTAATCTACTTGATGGAATGCAAGAAATGCGCCAAAGGCAACCAATATGTAGGACAAACAAAGAGATCTCTGTCGCAAATACTTGCGGACCAGAGCTGCTACAAGTAAAAGACCACGCCTCCTCCCGATCTCTACAAACATTTCCTTAACTCACCGGGTCACGTCTGTCGGAAGAGACAATCAAGCTCTCCATCCTTTATAAACGACCCCAGACAGACTCGATGACAGAGAAAGACCCTAGGATAGCGCTTCAAAACCGCTAAGTGACCCCTAAGGGCTCAACTAACTCCCGCTACAATAAAGAATCATATTTCAAAACGTGGACCGAACCCAAGTAACCGCACACGATAAACAAACCTATTACTTCCTCCGGATCCGAGCCACAACCCAGCTCCATGGCAACCTAATATATTAATTCACAAGCCCTAATGGGTGCTCGGAGGGGGGGGGCACTGCGCACTCATGTCCAAGCATCTCTACCGCCAAGAATCAAGCACATCCTTCTCAATAATCAATTATGAACCTTCCTAGTATAAAAGCACCACACGCTCCTCATATCACCCTCTCACCTTGATAAAGACACTCACATTGTCGAAACGTTGGTGAATAATATTTTTTAAAGTTTTTTTTTTTTTTAAAAAAAAAGTAATTATTGAGAAAAGAAGCACTTAGAAGTATGCCAGTAACCAGAAGAAGCAATACAAGACAGCAGAAAGAAGGCGTGGTGCCAGTCAGGAAGGGAGAGAGAAGGCAGGACCCTTTGCCTCTACCCCAAGCCCAAGCCCCAACCCTAGCACTAGCCAGTACCAGGACCGGCGCCAAGACCTTAGAGTCCGCCTCCACCTCAAAGCAACCATTAATCCCAGAACCAGACATACTGGACGAGGATACAGTCCTAATGGACACTGCCCAGCCAGCCACCGAAAAGGTGGACTTGCTAAGATTGAGACAGCTCTACAAGAAGACCGTGTGTAACTTTAACAAGGTGTGCAGTCACCTGGACTTCATCACTGCTTGCACTGAGGAGTCAAAGACACCTAATGGACTCAAAATAAGAGTTAAGTGCAATGCCCTACTCAAGGACCTCACCACTGTAGAGGCCAAGTTCAAAGACACAAAACAGTTGGCAGAAGCACAATTCACAGAATCACTAAAAGAACATTACATACAAACGCAGGAGAAGCTCAGCCAGAAAATAGTTAAAATAGAACACAACATCACACTAGAATTAGAGAACTCAACACAAGAAGAAGCAAAAACACACGAAGATATGATGAAAAAGACAGTAGACAACATCAAGAAGCAACAGCAAAGATTGAACGAAACCAAAAAGAGAAAGCTAGAAGAACTACTCCATCCACCTGAGAAGAGGAGCAGACAAGGAGAACAAATGCGTAAGTGGTCCAACGGTAGAAATTACCAAAGACAAACACAAACACCATACCACAAACGCAACCAACAGAAACAAAGTAACTCAACAAACCCAAAGAATAAAACCAGTACTCCCTATCAGACTCCACACTCCAATTCCTCAGACATGGCCACTCTAGCCAATCTCATACAGAAGCTTATCACCACCAATCCTGCGGTCCAGCAGCAACCTACACTGCTGACCCATTCCCCCTGTGCTGCAGGGCAACAGCAACCACAGCTGTTTGCTCCTGCAGTTAGTGTACTGGCCGGGCAGCCACCACCGCTGTCTGGTCAGTGCCACCAGGGTCCCTGTGCTGTAGGGCGACAGCAACCTCAGCTGTTTGCTCCTACAGTTAGTGTACTAGCTAGGCAGCCATCACCGCTGACTGGTCGGTACCAACAGGGTTTTTGAAATTTGGACAGGCATCCAATGCAGTCCGAGAAGGACCCGAACCTCATAGGAACCACGGCGGAACAATTGATTCCCATTCCCCTCCTAACTATGTCACAAACAATCTTGTATCACCATCTTGTGTCTCTTCCCATGACCATTACCCCCATAATGGGATTCAGAATAATAAAATTTTAATTGACTTTCAACAACATGTGAAACAACAAAACGCAAATGACAACATAGGAAGACACAAGAGAAAGAACAGATACAGAAATAAGATTAATGTGCATGTAAGTGACAGTCACAGAAGAAGATTCTTAAAGTCACTCAGGAAAACAACAAACAACCACGTCGACAGCACGACATACGTAACAAACCTATCACACAAACAACTCACAATGACACAGTACAAAGTACTCGGATTAGGACTTACGTTCGTCCCCAGTAGAATGACTAACAGAGAATCCCTATCAGAGTCCATTTCCAGATTCGAGAGATCCAACAGAATAAAACACTTCTTTAGGAACCAGCCACAGAGAGAGCCCCATCCCTTCCGCCCTAAGAGCACATGGGAACCTCCTGTGGCCTCCCCAGAAATCGAATCATACCTAAAAAGAGTTAGAAGTACAATAGATAATCACATACCCAATGTGTCTAGATCGAACCTAACTCATTTAGAGAGAAAAACCCTCAATGAACTAGCCTCAGACCAATCATTAGTCATAAAAAGTGCAGATAAAGGATCAGGCATTGTAGTAGAAGATAGAGACAAATACATACAAGCAGGCACTAACCATCTATCGGACCAGACCATTTATGAAAAGATACAGTCCGACCCTACACCACAACTAGGCCTTGCTATCAATACTTTTGTCAAATCAATACACAACAGAGGTATCATAGACAACATCACAAAAGACTTTCTCATCTTCCCAACAGACACTCCACCCAGGACCCAGCAACTATACTTTCTAAAAAAGATTCATAAGAATCCAATCTCAGAAAGACCCATAGTTAGTGGCTGTGCTGGCCCAACAGAGAAAATATCTAAACTAGTTGATATGCACCTACAACCCTTTGTCCCTGCCATTAAATCCTACGTCAAAGACAGTGGACATATGATCAACATACTGGAATCGACACCTATACCAGACAACTGCACAATAGCTACCATTGACGTCAAATCACTCTACCTGAATATACCTCACAAAGACGGAATCAAGGCTGTACTCAACAGACTGTACCACAACAACCCAGACTCCAACCTGGTAGATATACCACCTGGTACGATGACAGACCTACTCAACATAGTTCTAACTAAAAACTACTTTCAGTTTGCCGACCAAATGTACCACCAAGTACAGGGTACGGCAATGGGGACTAAGATGGCACCAGCCTATGCCAATATATTCATGGCTGAACTAGAGGAAAGTCTATTACAAAACTACCACACCCAACCGGTCATATGGAAACGTTACATAGATGACATATTCTGTATTTGGCCGGGAGACCAAGACAACCTTAAAGAGTTCATTGACTACATTAACGCCTCTCACCCCACCATCAAGTTCACATATGAATCCTCCCCTCACACAGTTGACTTCCTAGACCTTACTGTATACAAAGGCGACAGATACCACAGTACTGGACTACTAGACATCAAACCGTTCTTTAAAAAGACTAACAAATTTCAGTACTTACATTACACGTCTGCTCATCCCAAAAAGACATTTCGCAGCCTAGTCAAAGGTGAATTGACACGCCTCCTTAGAGCCTGTTCGGACGAAGACACCTACAATAACATAGTACACAAACTAACTACAGTATTCAGTGACAGAAATTACCCTTCTAGAATACTAAGGGACACTATACAATCAGTACCTTACAACTGTAGACAAGACATCCTATCACAAAAAGACAAGGAACCTAGTCCCTATGATACATTCCTAGTACTACCTTACACCACGGATCTGGACCTAAAGACTATCAAATCTAACCTTAAACTAACAGAGACAGAATCTGAAACTGTACCTAAACCTTGCCTAAGTCTGACAAAGACAAAAAGCATTGCCAAACATTTAGTGAGAGCTAAACTTAAAGACTGCACAGATCCTCAACAATCTACTGACCCTATTAGAATACCATTGACTGCTAACCTGGACGGACACTCAGCAGGTTGCGCCATCCCAGGCTGCAAATGCTGTCCTGTCATGTCTAGAAAGATAAAAATACAATCAAGTTACAATCACAAGTCTTACGGTACTGCTAAACACTCAAACTGTAGCACTCGCAATGTAATCTACTTGATGGAATGCAAGAAATGCTCCAAAGGCAACCAATATGTAGGACAAACAAAGAGATCTCTGTCGCAAAGACTTGCGGGACACAGAGCTGCCTACAAAGTAAAGACACGCCTCCCGATCTACAAACATTTCATTAACTCACCGGGTCACGTCTTCGGAAGAGACATCAAGCTCTCCATCCTTGAGAAGACGACCCCAGAACAACTCGATGACAGAGAAAGACACTGGATAGGCGCTCTTCAAACCGTCTACCCGAAAGGCCTCAACAGCCGCTACGAATAAAGAAATCAATTTCAAAACGTGGACGAACTCCAAATAACGCACACGATAAACAAACCTGATTACTTCCGCCTGGATCCGAAGCCACACCCAGCTCCATGGCAACACTAATAATGAATTCAACAAGCCTAATGCGCACACTGCGCACTCATGTCCAAGCATCTCTACCGCCAAGAATCAAGCACATCCTTCTCAATAATCAATTATGAACCTTCCTAGTATAAAAGCACCACACGCTCCTCATATCACCCTCTCACCTTGATAAAGACACTCACATTGTCGAAACGTTGGTGAATAATATTTTTTAAAGTTTTTTTTTTTTTTAAAAAAAAGTAATTATTGAGAAAAGAAGCACTTAGAAGTATGCCAGTAACCAGAAGAAGCAATACAAGACAGTCAAAAGAAGGCGTGGTGCCAGCCAGGAAGGGAGAGAGAAGGCAGGCCCCTTTGCCTCTATCCCAAGCCCAAGCCCCAACCCTAGCACTAGCCAGTATCAGAGCCGGCGCCAAGACCTTAGAGTCCGCCTCCACCTCAAAGCAACCATTAATCCCAAAACCAGACATACTGGACGAGGATATAGTCCTAATGGACACTGCCCAGCCAGCCACCGAAAAGGTGGACTTGCTAAGACTGAGACAGCTCTACAAGAAGACCGTGTGTAACTTTAACAAGGTGTGCAGTCACCTAGACTTCATCACTGCTTGCACTGAGGAGTCAAAGACACCAAATGGACTCAAAATAAGAGTCAAGTGCAATGCCCTACTCAAGGACCTCACCGCTGTAGAGGCCAAGTTCAAAGACACAAAACAGTTGGCAGAAGCACAATTTACAGAATCACTAAAGGAACACTACATACAAACGCAGGAGAAGCTCAGCCAGAAAATAGTTAAAATAGAACACAACATCACACTAGAATTAGAGAACTCAACACAAGAAGAAGCAAAAACACACGAAGATATGATGAAAAAGACAGTAGACAACATCAAGAAGCAGCAACAAAGATTGAACGAAACTAAAAAGAGAAAGCTAGAAGGACTACTCCATCCACCTGAGAAGAGGAGCAGACAAGGAGAACAAATGCGTAAGTGGACTAACGGTAGAAATTACCAAAGACAAACACAAGTACCATACCACAAACGCAACCAACAGAAACAAAGTAACTCAACAAACCCAAAGAATATAACCAGTACTCCCTATCAGACTCCACACTCCAATTCCTCAGACATGGCCACTCTAGCCAATCTCATACAGAAGCTTATCACCACCAATCCTGCGGTCCAGCAGCAACCTACACTGCTGACCCATTCCCCCTGTGCTGCAGGGCAACAGCAACCACAGCTGTTTGCTCCTGCAGTTAGTGTACTGGCCGGGCAGCCACCACCGCTGTCTGGTCAGTGCCAACAGGGTCCCTGTGCTGTAGGGCGACAGCAACCTCAGCTGTTTGCTCCTACAGTTAGTGTACTAGCTAGGCAGCCATCACCGCTGACTGGTCGGTACCAACAGGGTTTTTGAAATTTGGACAGGCATCCAATGCAGTCCGAGAAGGAACCGAACCTCATAGGAACCACGGCGGAACAATTGATTCCCATTCCCCTCCTAACTATGTCACAAACAATCTTGTATCACCATCTTGTGTCTCTTCCCATGACCATTACCCCCATAATGGGATTCAGAATAATAAAATTTTAATTGACTTTCAACAACATGTGAAACAACAAAACGCAAATGACAACATAGGAAGACACAAGAGAAAGAACAGATACAGAAATAAGATTAATGTGCATGTAAGTGACAGTCACAGAAGAAGATTCTTAAAGTCACTCAGGAAAACAACAAACAACCACGTCGACAGCACGACATACGTAACAAACCTATCACACAAACAACTCACAATGACACAGTACAAAGTACTCGGATTAGGACTTACGTTCGTCCCCAGTAGAATGACTAACAGAGAATCCCTATCAGAGTCCATTTCCAGATTCGAGAGATCCAACAGAATAAAACACTTCTTTAGGAACCAGCCACAGAGAGAGCCCCATCCCTTCCGCCCTAAGAGCACATGGGAACCTCCTGTGGCCTCCCCAGAAATCGAATCATACCTAAAAAGAGTTAGAAGTACAATAGATAATCACATACCCAATGTGTCTAGATCGAACCTAACTCATTTAGAGAGAAAAACCCTCAATGAACTAGCCTCAGACCAATCATTAGTCATAAAAAGTGCAGATAAAGGATCAGGCATTGTAGTAGAAGATAGAGACAAATACATACAAGCAGGCACTAACCATCTATCGGACCAGACCATTTATGAAAAGATACAGTCCGACCCTACACCACAACTAGGCCTTGCTATCAATACTTTTGTCAAATCAATACACAACAGAGGTATCATAGACAACATCACAAAAGACTTTCTCATCTTCCCAACAGACACTCCACCCAGGACCCAGCAACTATACTTTCTAAAAAAGATTCATAAGAATCCAATCTCAGAAAGACCCATAGTTAGTGGCTGTGCTGGCCCAACAGAGAAAATATCTAAACTAGTTGATATGCACCTACAACCCTTTGTCCCTGCCATTAAATCCTACGTCAAAGACAGTGGACATATGATCAACATACTGGAATCAACACCCATACCAGACAACTGCACAATAGCTACCATTGACGTCAAATCACTCTACCTGAATATACCGCACAAAGACGGAATCAAGGCTGTACTCAACAGACTGTACCACAACAACCCAGACTCCAACCTGGTAGATATACCACCTGGTACGATGACAGACCTACTCAGCATAGTTCTAACTAAAAACTACTTTCAGTTTGCCGACCAAATGTACCACCAAGTACAGGGTACGGCAATGGGGACTAAGATGGCACCAGCCTATGCCAATATATTCATGGCTGAACTAGAGGAAAGTCTATTACAAAACTACCACACCTAACCGGTCATATGGAAACGTTACATAGATGACATATTCTGTATTTGGCCGGGAGACCAAGACAATCTTAAGGAGTTCATTGACTACATTAACGCCTCTCATCTCACCATCAAGTTCACATATGAATCCTCCCCTCACACAGTTGACTTCCTAGACCTAACTGTATACAAAGGCGACAGATACCACAGTACTGGACTACTAGACATCAAACCGTTCTTTAAAAAGACTAAAAAATTTCAGTACTTACATTACA
>WLWD01004872.1_pt1 | contig 20104 bp, 11 predicted proteins | sample 6712731 | NCBI WGS metagenome assembly WLWD01 (sample SAMN12718690, study PRJNA576275) | sponge metagenome | isolation source: marine sponge | host: Mycale hentscheli | place: New Zealand: South Island, Marlborough, Capsize Point | collected 2014-11-01
GTATAGTAGAGTCTATTCTTATAACAACTATAATTCTGTTTGAAAATGATACCTTTATTTCTTTGTTTTGATATAGAACTAATCAATACTTTCTGCATGATGGTTGAACATGAGATGGAGTCTGATGCAATCATGTAAGTTGCTGGAATTATTTCACTCACTAAGGCAACAGTGATCTATGTAATAATATATTATTACTAACATGTGCAGGATTACTAGGAAGAGACACTATTGTTCTTTACATATAGGGGTATCTGCAACCCTTTGACAAGTTTATTTAAAACTTGGGTGATAAAAGTGTGTTATTCATCAGTTGGGTGGAGTTATGGGTGTGGTCATATGTCATCATCATCTCTAAGCATTTTACTGTGTAAGCTCTAGTTATATTTCATTTTTAACTTCACTAACTATAAATATGTTTAATAACTAGAAGCACTAAAAAGTGCAAACCCTCAACATCATTTAGTTTGTTAAAAAAAAATAATAATAATAATTTGCAAACAATATCAATACTGTTAAATTTCAGCTTATAACAATGATGGTTTTGTTCTATTCATGAACATAAATTTTTAACATATTGAGCTAGCTGTACAATTATGTTAGCTATGGCTTAATGTGGACAACCTTAATCCTACAGAGTAAAGAAATTTATCCAGACATGCTGATGTAGCTTTCAGCAACCACCGTAGTGTGTGTCTTCTCTCGTTTTCTCAAAAACTAATCTGAAATTTCAAAAAAGTGGCTAATTAAAGGACTTAATAGTCATCTAGTGCGAGTTCCTCTTCTCTTATGGCACAAGAGTCCACCATCTTCGAGATCCGCTGTTGACAGAGTGAATGAATGACAAAGAGACTAATGTAACCATCATGCACATGCACACTGAGGGTTAATAAAGATGTTACAGCACACTATACAGTGGCCCTCATCCGTATAAGAATGATTGAAAATAATACATGGAGTGTGGAGGTGACAAAGTGCATCAAGCATCACTATGAAAAAAAAACACCTCAGAATAGAACGAGACTTAGAATACATACGAATGAGGTAGTGATATACTGGAGGTAGTCATACTTCATCCCCATTCATAGAACTTTTCTTATTTTTGGGTATCTATGACTGCAGCAGTGTCCCAGTCTGTGACTAGCAGCGTCCCAGTCTGTGACTGCAGCAGTGTCCCAGTCTGTGACTGCAGCAGTGTCCCAGTCTGTGGCTGCAGCAGTGTCCCAGTCTGTGGCTGCAGCAGTGTCCCAGTCTGTGACTGCAGTATCCCAGTCTGTGACTGCAGTATCCCAGTCTGTGGCTGCAGCAGTGTCCCAGTCTGTGACTGCAGCCAGCAGTGTCCCAGTCTGTGACTGCAGCAGTGTCCCAGTCTGTGACTGCAGATGTCCCAGTTGTGGCTGCCGGCAGTGTCCAGCTGGGACTGCAGCAGTGTCCCAGTCTGTGACTGCAGCAGTGTCCCAGTCTGTGACTGCAGCAGTGTCCCAGTCTGTGACTGCAGCAGTGTCCCAGTCTGTGACTGCAGCAGTGTCCCAGTCTGTAACTGCAGTGTCCCAGTCTGTGACTGCAGCAGTGTCCCAGTCTGTGACTGCAGCAGTGTCCCAGTCTGTGACTGCAGCAGTGTCCCAGTCTGTTACTGCAGCAGTGTCCCAGTCTGTGACTGCAGCAGTGTCCCAGTCTGTGACTGCTGCAACAGTGTCCCAGTCTGTGACTGCAGCAGTGTCCCAGTCTGTGACTGCAGCAGTGTTCCAGTCTGTGACTGCAGCAGTGTCCCAGTCTGTGACTGCAGTGTCCCAGTCTGTGACTGCAGCAGTGTCCCAGTCTGTGACTGCAGCAGTGTCCCAGTCTGTGGCTGCAGCAGTGTCCCAGTCTGTGACTGCAGCAGTGTCCCAGTCTGTGGCTGCAGCAGTGTCCCAGTCTGTGACTGCAGCAGTATCCCAGTCTGTGACTGCAGCAGTGTCCCAGTCTGTGACTGCAGTGTCACAGTCTGTGACTGCAGCAGTGTCCCAGTCTGTGGCTGCAGCAGTGTCCCAGTCTGTGACTGCAGCAGGTCCCTCTGGTGACTGCGTATCCCAGTCTGTCGCTGCAGTCAGTGTCCCAGTCTGTCTGCGCAGTGTCTCCCAGTCTGTGGCTGCGCTTCCCCTCCTGTGATGCAGCCGGTGTCCCCAGTCTGTTACTGCGCAGTGTCCAGTCTGTGACTGCGTATCCCAGTCTGTTGTCTGCCGCAGTGTCCCAGTCTTGGCTGCAGCTGGTCCCAGCGTGACTGCAGCAGTTCCCAGCCTGGGCTGCAGCAGTGTCCCGTCTGTTAATCATTGTCCCAGTCTGTGTGGCGCAGCAGTGTCCCCGACTGTAGACTGCAGCAGTGTCCCCAGTCTGTACTGCAGTCAGTGTTGCCCTCTGTGACCTGCAGTGTCCCGTCTGTGGCCTGCGCCGTGTCCCAGTCTGTGACTGGAGGTCCCAGTCTGTGGCTCGTGTCCCAGTCTGTACTTCAGCATGTCCCATCTGTGACTGGCATCATTGTAGTCATCTTAACTGTCTGTGTCCCAGTCTGTGCTCAGCAGTGTCCCAAGTCCTGTGGACGCAGCAGTGTCCCAGGCTGTGGCTGCAGCAGTGTCCCAGGCTTGCCTGCAGCATGTCCCGTCGTGACTGCAGCAGTGTCCCAGTCTGTTACTGCAGCGTGTCCCAGTCGTACTGCAGCGTGTCCCAGTCTGTACGAGCGTATCCAGTCTTGACTGCAGCATGTCCCAGTCCTGTGACGGCAGTCGTTCCTCCGGTGACTGCAGTGTCCCATCTGTGACTGCCGCAGTGTCCCAGTTGTGACTGCACAGTGTTCCAGTCTGTGACTGCAGCAGTGTCCCATCTGTACTGCAGTTGGTCGACCATCTGTGGCTGCAGCTGTCCGTCTGTGACTGCAGCAGTGTCCCAGTCTGTGGCTGCAGCAGTGTCCCAGTCTGTGGCTGCAGCAGTGTTCCAGTCTGTGGCTGCAGCAGTGTCCCAGTCTGTGGCTGCAGTGTCCCAGTCTGTGGCTGCAGCAGTGTTCCAGTCTGTGGCTGCAGCAGTGTCCCAGTCTGTTACTGCAGCAGTGTCCCAGTCTGTGACTGCAGCAGTGTCCCAGTCTGTTACTGCAGCAGTGTCCCAGTCTGTTACTGCAGCAGTGTCCCAGTCTGTTACTGCAGCAGTGTCCCAGTCTGTGACTGCAGCAGTGTCCCAGTCTGTTACTGCAGCAGTGTCCCAGTCTGTTACTGCAGCAGTGTCCCAGTCTGTGGCTGCAGCAGTGTCCCAGTCTGTTACTGCAGCAGTGTCCCAGTCTGTTACTGCAGCAGTGTCCCAGTCTGTTACTGCAGCAGTGTCCCAGTCTGTGGCTGCAGCAGTGTCCCAGTCTGTTACTGCAGCAGTGTCCCAGTCTGTTACTGCAGCAGTATCCCAGTCTGTGACTGCAGCAGTGTCCCAGTCTGTGACTGCAGTGTCACAGTCTGTGACTGCAGCAGTGTCCCAGTCTGTGGCTGCAGCAGTGTCCCAGTCTGTGACTGCAGCAGTGTCCCAGTCTGTGACTGCAGCAGTGTCCCAGTCTGTGACTGCAGCAGTGTCCCAGTCTGTGACTGCAGCAGTGTCCCAGTCTGTGACTGCAGTGTCCCAGTCTGTGGCTGCAGCAGTGTCCCAGTTTGTGACTGCAGTGTCCCAGTCTGTGGCTGCAGCAGTGTCCCAGTCTGTGGCTGCAGCAGTGTCCCAGTCTGTGACTGCAGTGTCCCAGTCTGTGACTGCAGCAGTGTCCCAGTCTGACCGCCAAGCAGTTTCCCCAGTCTGTGACTGCATGGTTCATCTTGACTGCAGTGTCCAGTCTTGACGCTCAAGTGTTCCGTTTGTGCTGTCAGCATGTCCCCAGTCTGTGACTGCGCAGTATCCCCAGAGACTTTTACTGCAGTGGTTCCAGTCTGTGACTGCAGTGTCCATCTGTGACTGCAGCATTGTTCCATTATGTGGCTGCACGGCCCATCTGTGACTGCAGCATGTCCCAGTCTGTGACTGCAGCATGTCCCGTCTGTGACGCAGTGTCCATCCTGTTTACTGCAGCAGTGTCCCAGTCGTGACTGCCAGCAGTGTCCCTGTCGTGACTGCCGCTGTCCCAGTCTGTTACTAGCATGTCACCAGTCTGTGACTGCAGCAGTTGTCCCAGTCTGTGACTGCAGTGTCCCCGTCTGTGACTGCAGCATGTCCCCTGTCTGACTGTCATCAGTGTCCCCAGTCTGTGCTGCAGCAGTGTCCCAGTCGTGACTGCAGCATGTCCCAGTCTGGTGACTTCAGCAGTGTCCCAGTCTGTGACTAGACAGTGTCCATTCCTAGTACTGCCAGCGTGTCCCAGGCTGTGACTTGCAGCAGTGTCCCAGTCCTGTGCTGCAGCATGTCCCGTCGGTGACGTAGCAGTGTCCCATCCTGTGCCCTAAGCATTGTCCCAGTCTGTGACTGCAGCAGTGTCCCAGTCTGTGACTGCAGCAGTGTCCCAGTCTGTGACTGCAGCAGTGTCCCAGTCTGTGGCTGCAGCAGTGTCCCAGTCTGTGGCTGCAGCAGTGTCCCAGTCTGTGACTGCAGCAGTGTCCCAGTCTGTGGCTGCAGCAGTGTCCCAGTCTGTGACTGCAGCAGTGTCCCAGTCTGTAACCTTCTGATGTGTTGTTGCCATGGTTTTAACAACGAGGTGAGAAATAGAAGATTTGCGTGCCGTGACACGGTTCCCTTTAGTTCACATGCGCTGACTGAGCAACTAGTTCCTGCTAAACTTTCACGTGATGCCCGCGCAGTCCAGCGTCCCTTTACCCTGCATAGGAGTTCCCACTGATCAGAAGTTATGGTAATTCAACTGTACTCCTAAGCCAAACTGGAATGGAACCTACATAGCCTGGTCAAGCTGCCTGCATTACTGATAGATACCACTTTAACTGCACATTTTTTGCAAAAAAAAAAAAAAAAAATTACAAAATAAATAGAAGTAAGAAATGCTGCTAGAGTCTCAGGTAAGGGGTTGCTGAATTCTTCAGACTTCCGATCCATAACTAAGTGAACTGCAACAATGGATAGCTGTTGGTCCTGATGAAGGGAGGTTATGTGAGTGTCTATCTTACAGGTAGGACATATTTCACCATTCCATTACAGGATTTTATTGCATATCCTTACTCGTGGCAAGGGCCCCAGAGATATGTAGCATATCTCAAAACCTGTTTGATTCACTCGTGGTAAGAGCCCCAGAGATATGTATGTAGTGTATATCTGTATGTAGATGTCCTTGCTGTGAAATCTGTTTTGAATACACAATTGTTCATGTGATGATGATTATGCAGCAACTCCTATGTTCACAAGACTTTCTCAAACTATGAAACATCTATAGATAGATGGATGGAATCACAGGTATTTACTGTATGTATGTGTGTGTGTATATATTTGTATGTATGTATTTATGCATGCATGTATGTGTATGTTTATGTTTGTATGTGTGTGTGTATGTTTACGTTTTAATGTATGTATGTATGTTTATATATCAATGGATATGTCCCTTCCTAGCAGACAATGTCTTATAAAATCCAATTTTAGTGGCTAGTTATTATTTTCCCAAGACGAATTCTAATACACACCTGATGATACTTACCTAACAAGCTACCATGATAACCATTGTATTAGTATAGACTTAAACTTGAATTGTTTCTTTCTACTTTTAGCACTTTGAGGAAACAGATGATGACTGGCTCACTAAAAGCTTCATATTCCAATTTGCTCATTTCCAGTTCAAATCTGCAGTTGCAATATGTAAGGAACTGTTAACAGTGCATTCTACTACTACTAGTGATGTGCTTGAGCACAAATGGCGAGCGAGCCTAAAACTGCACTATTGTTAAACGATTAATTTTAACTACAGATTCATGTTATTGCTAGCTTCTTAATTGCTAGCAGTTATCCTCAATGCTGGTTCAACCTGAACCTGAAGATATTTAAAAATGAGAATTTCCCAATTTCTGAATATCATTTTTATTTGAAGTTTCTGGCATCTATGGCTTAGCAATTGTATACACAGCACTATTAGAGCCGGTAGAATATAACTTATGAATTTTGTGTTATGTTGCCTAAACCCAGATTTATGAGCTAATTGAATGTATATTGTCTTTGTGGGTAGAGGGTGCTCAACCCTAAATACTGCACTCTCTGACTCATAAATATTTATTAGAGCTGGAGCTCGACTACTCTCTCTAGGTCCTGGCCAGACTATCCCTTTATGATCCAGATAGTCAGCTATTCACAGCCTGCCTGCAGAGTCCTATAGCATAGCTTTAAAAACAGGTTCCTAGAGGATTTTACAGCTACCTTTCTTTTGAAAACTATCCAACCCTTCAAAACAGCTGCTTATTATCTGCTGGGGGTTTAGGGAGCAGGAATCTATCACTTAGAGTTATTGCTACCAAGTTTACATGAGCTACCAACCCCACTGCCAACCACTGATGATATCCTGTTAGCAAGAATCATATTAGAATGCAAACTAATCAGAATAAGTATCACAATAACTGAATAACCAGATATTTGTTCCAGCTCTAGTGTGTGTATATATTATATGGTTGCATACGTATCATTAACTCCAATTTGTACACCCTTGATAGTGCCTGCCTCATCACTTGCCAAATAAGATTGCTATATTGTCAATTGTATTTAATACTTTTCTGGTGAATAATTGGCGAGCGAACGTAGTGAGCGAGACACTTACAGGGGTAACACAATCGAAAATCGGGGATGTTAGTTTATTTATTTATTTATTTATATGTATATATGTATGGACGTACGTAAGGCATTTTTGTACTTTGACCCTCGCGTTTTTGTGTTCGTTCGGTTGTCGACCCCGTCCCAAACTTCACTAAACAGAATCTTCTGTTTATCGATCAGTACCCGTATCACCCTAGAAATTGAATTGTTTACCTTTTTGAATTCTTTTGCAGGTGCAGTTAAAACTTGAAAACTTAAGGGTCGAATTAGTGGCGGTGGTAAATCAATGCGCTCTTTGTCATGGTTATAAGCCGTGCGCAACAGCATTTACTTGAAAATACATTGCCCACTAGACTACTGCGAAGGTAAGTCTGTGTAGGTGCATGTCCAGTTGTGTCAAAGCATTGTGTGTTACAACCACTACTTAGCTAAAGAATATCACAAAGAAAACGTTTAAATAACGTGTATTGTTTTGTTGTTGTTTTTTCCCTTCAATTCAAGCAGTTGCAGAGAGTTGTTACTATGGCACTAAAATCCCTTTACGGTGTATGCGAAATTTAAAAACTGGACCTATTTTCAGTAGCTTCAGTGTTAGAAGTCAAAATCATTCATATAAAAATAGTATAGTCTTTAGGCTCGCTCGCCATTTGTGCTCAAGCACATCACTAGTAGTATTCTTATTATTTGTTGTTGTTGTTTGGTACATGTGTTTATATGTAGTTGAGAAAGTGAAGAACAAGGAAGAGCTGATTAAACATTTGAGTTCCCTCAATTATAAGATTATCTCTTATCAGTACGTATAGCATAAACTAGCCTCAATAATGCACTAACACGCACTGACATGTACTGACATGCTCTGATTATGCACTGACATGCTCTGATTATGCACTGACATGAACTGACATGTGTCCATAGGAACAGAACGTATTAATGTTGCATGTCAGTGCGTGTCAGTGCATGTCAGTGCATAATCAGAGTATGTCAGTGCATAATCAGAGCATGTCAGTGCATAATCAGAGCATGTCAGTGCATAATCAGAGCATGTCAGTAATAGCCCATATTGCAGTAGTATGAGCTTTTTGATAATGTCACTAACTAGTAGTTATTTATATCTTTTATTTCAGTATGATCCATTGAAGTAATTATAATATGATTATATATTTGTATAATTTTTTATATTTTAGCTCGAAAGGTAACGGGCCGTTATGTGTGGACTCAGTGGCTACTCTAATAAAAAGTGGTGTCCCTCTGAAGCTGTTTTTACAACTTATCTATCAGCAAGGCAACCTCGATATGACTCTAATTAAGGAACTATCAAGAAAGGTAATAATAGAGGCAGCTGTTAGTTAGCTGTGTGTTTAGTGACTTTACAACAGGTTTGATTGAGTTTAGTTTCAATCAATGAGTTACTACAGTATGTATTTAATATTATAACGTGCAGTGTAGCTTTAGCGTAGAGCACAGCAGAACTACTCTTCAGTATATTGTAAATATTTCATAAATAACATTGAACCACAGCACAACTCAAAGAATATAGAAGGATACAAAGCTTATATAGTGAAGTTATCAAAACCTTGAATGTTATACCCAAGATACAAATAATTCAATTCTAGAATGTTCAAACTGTCAAAAGGCAACATGGCAGGCTTCATTAATTCTGTCAGAGAACTAAGAGATCCACTGGAAATAGTATGATAATAGCCCTCTGCATAGCAATTTTATATTCATTGAAACAGGCAGTTCTTGAAATTGTCAAGATCAGGATTACATCTCATGTTGGTCATAGTCTTACATTTTGCAGCATCAAGGAAAAGCATGTAGGTTAGTATCATGATCCTTTGGATCTTTACCTCATATACCCCAGACAGATATGCTTCCTCATTTCTTGCTAGTTGGCAAAACCATAGCAACATTGTGAGTAAGCTGGTAAAACCCATAGCAACATCATGAGTAAGCTTGTAAACATCATGAGTAAGTTGGTAAAGCCCATAGCAGGCCTCTAAAGCAATATATGGATTTTGCTCTACACTGAGAGGAATTTGGTGGCAGACACTGCTGACATCAATAGAAACCTGGTTATGTTACAACTGAGAAATAGGAAGCATTCAGCTATGTAAACTAATTAATAGGCTGCTAACAATCTATGACCATTATCTTTTTTTCCTTTTTTTTTTTTCCTTTTTTTTTTTCTTTTTTTTCTTCTTTTTTTTCCTTCTTTTGCAAGCCAAGGTGATTTGTTACTCTCAATCAGCCCTTCTTTCACCAGCGTAAACCTCGGGCAGTAAGTTTATATTGTTGTGGCTATGGCGGGACAAATCAGTAAGGTTATCAAATATCTGGTAAGTAGTTATGATACTCACTCAAAGAACTGATACTGATGGGGTTGCCATGTTCAAAACATGTTGGGATTGAAAATAAAGGCCCAAGATTATATCAATGCATAGATAAGAATTGAATAGCAGCCAGCTTGCTACCTTGGAGGCTAGAGGAGAGGCAGCCATGAATGTGTTGCTAGAGACAAGTACAGGGTGCATGATATTACCAAACTAGGATAAACAAAGCTGAAAATTTTCCATTATCTATAAGTTCTCATATCCAACTTCCCAATAGAGGCACTATTAGGCTAACTCTGGATATCCCCTCTTGTGACAGTTGGAACTTATTGCATCTCAAGATGGCCATTGGTAGCATATGGGCGTCTGTTATAGCCACAGAAGAAGCACTTGTTTATGTACCACAGGAACTGCCGCCAATATATGCGTGGGTGTGGGAAGCAATTTTAAAGTGTAGAGGCAATCAAGCGGTCACAAATGCCACGCCTACACTATTGGGTGGGTTTTAAGTGTAATTAATCCAAATTGACGTATAAGTAAAGTGATGTAAAATTGATGACAGCATGATAAATAGTGATCAATCATGCCCATTAGCTAATCATACCTTGTCAAGGAAGAATTTTTAAGTTTGACAGAATCTTAAAAATCACTGACTGCATCTTGACCTGTTTAGATAGATATTGTGTTACAGTGAGTAGAAGAACTAATGCTAAGTCATGGATATCAAATTTGACTATTCCATCTTTCCAGTTAAATAACCCCTTAGGTGAGGTAAACGAAATTAACATTACTCATTGAAGCTTCTTATTCTTACTAGCTAACAATGATGCAGATTGCTCTATCGTCGTAGTCTCGCGTAGCAAGACCCTTTACCATCACATTGGCTACACAAAACTATTATTGTTGCTACAAGGCCACCAGCCCCTAGGGTTGGAAACTTCTTACAATCTATTTCTTTGCAAGATTCTTTGCAAAATCTCATTCGGGAACAAAATGAGAGTAATGAGCTATCCGATACATGGCTTGAGGAACTTATTTTATTCTCGACATTTTAGTTACCAGCTGCCAAAAATTTATTGCGCATGTGCAAGAGTGATTAAATGGATTTAGATTGTTTCTAAAAAAAAGTGTAAGCACTACAGTTCCTAAGCCTACATAAGGTCAGTCGAGTGCAACTTCCTTCAATGATAAGAGAATGTAGGACTGAGTGGAATGAGAACTGCATAACGCTGATTCTGAAGACAGTGTTTGATAAAGAAAGGGTATGAGAACACCAGAATCTTCCTCCTCCCCTCAAGATGAGTTTTCCATCTTAATAGAGCTACATCACCTCCTCTTTAACAGAGGTGTCCCCCCAATCAGAGTTACCCCTCTACTTTTGTATCTTTTGGTTAATTTGTTTGTCAATTGCAACATGTGTACTCATCTAGAACTGTATAGCCCCACCCTCTAACACTGACATTTCTTGCCGTCTGCCCTCCCTTTTACCCGGTCAAGCTTTCTGTATCAAACCCTGCAAGAGCCTGGTCAAAGAGTCCAGTGTTCTTATTTCTAGCAAGAACTTGAAGATACTCATCCAGTATCTTGCCAGACTGCTGCCTCCTCGTGACTAGGAGGTAATGAGCATAATTTGGCTTTTTTGTACTAATCCTATAGCCCCCATGGCAGAGTCATAACCGTACAATCTTCTTGTACTTGTAGATATTTGGAGACAAATGAGAACCTATTAAGGTGCTTCAGGTTAATTGCTGCAAGAAAATTTTGAAATGTCTAGAATTCGGGTTTGTGTCTAGCCTCTCTTGACCAAGGACTTGTTTATTGGTTTAGTTGTATATTGTAGTGATATTATAATGTCATTTAGATTTTAAGAAAGTTTTTATACAACTAAGAACAAGCACATGGATACACGGAAGTGTGTGGCAAGGGTAAGTATTAATAATAAATGACACAAGAAATAACTAGTTCAGAGTTCACAGTTCACAACAGTTACAGTGTGTCCAGCTTAAAAGCTATAGACAAACTAAGAAAACATTACAAAAAAAAATCCAAACTTTCTAATCTTTAAGCTAGAGACACTGTATATAATTCATTTATTATTTCACATAAATTTCTATCAATGATACCAGAGTGTCTTCAAAAGTTCCACCGTTCACATGACACTGTCTGAGCTCGAGGTCATCACTGGTAGGATTAGGTAAAGTCTTGCAAAACCACGGAGGTGAATTCAGTTCACAGCAGGTACTGGTGGAAGGGCATCCCTTTCCATCCCATAATGGATCTCCTGGATAGTATGCAGATCCTCCACTACAACTACGGTCACTTGATTTTCTGCCAGACTCGCAGAAATAGTCATTACCAATAAAAGAAGGAACTTGATAGGGCCAGTTTACATTGATATTTGTACATGGACAAAAGTGGTTAACATGAGCAGTGCAGTCATAACTAAGTGATGCAGCAAATGTCCAGATATGTTGCCGTGATCCTGGCCTTCCATGTGTGATGGATACTCCTGATACGTAATCTGACTCTATGTTATTTATTTGATTATAGAATGCATTTCCATGTCCTCTCTGATAAGCATTTATTCTACCACAGACAGAAGTGTAGGTGTTGCCATTCACTGGATACATCACAGAGTCACATGTACGCCATCCAGTAGACCGTCGTCCACATCCTCTCACAGGAGAGGTAGTAAGTGACCAGTTAGAGGGGCACTGCTGGTTAGTATCAGACATGTTCAAATATGCTACTCTGGTCCAAGACCCTCTGGTACCAATTCCACATGGACATAAAAGTGATCGATTGTAGTAGTCCAGGAGAGTTTCTCTAACTTTTGTGCGCTCCTCTGTGATATCATTTCGTAAAGGACAAGTGGAATTTGTTGAGGAAGGCCGAGTTGACACAGGAAGTCTTATTGGAGGTTCTCCATTTACTGTCTGGATAATGCAAACAAAATATATTATGTTAACAAATATGAAGAGTTGATATTTTGTTGTCATCTTCAACTAAGTTCTTGACTCAAAGTTACAGACTTGTTGTTATCTCTTATATAATAAGAGTTGTTGTTTTTCAAATACGGAACTCAGCAATGTATCACAGATACTCATGTTTGTAAATAACTCACACTGGTATTTCCCGAAGGGTGATAAGAAGGCCGCCTTTTCCCAATCTTTCATACTCATTGGAACTTGGTAGTATCCTTTGATCATGTTTAGTGTACTGATAAACTTCGCTTGACCCATACGATCTAGCAATTCCTCTGGTCTTGGCATTACATATCTATCATCATTAGTAATGGCATTCAAATGCCTGTAATCACCACAAAGACATATTCCACCGTCCTTTTTTCTGACAGTGACTAGTGGCGAAGACCATGCACTTTTTGACACTTCTATGATGCCAAGCTCCTCCATACTTTTAAGTTCTTGTCGTACTTGGCTGAGTAACGCATGAGGTATCCTGTAGATCGGTGCTCGAGTCGGCTTAGCCACTCCAGTACATATTTCGTGGGTTTCTAGATTCATCAAACCTGGGGTCGAGCTGAAAATTTGAGAGAAATCATCTAGAAGTGCTCTTGCTTGTTCTTTCTGTTCAAGAGATAAATTGTCTCCAAACATTGGATTGTTGGCACCTTTATCATCCAACAAGACAACTTCTCCTTCGTCCTCAGTCATACCATCAGGAATGATAGACACCGCTAACGCTTTCGCAGTAGGCGTGGTCCATCGTTTCAACAGGTTCACATGAACTATTTTGCTTTTCGTTCCTCTTCCAGGGGTAGCGATTTGGTACGTCACTGGTGATATTTTCCTTTCAATCGTGAAGGGTCCTGAGTAACATGCCTCTAACTTGCTATGGCCATCTGTCATCAGTAACAGAACCGACTCTCCTTCTTCAAAAAATCTAGGTCTGGTTCCCTTATCATAAAATTCCTTGTACTTTTGCTTCGCTGCCTGGTCACGTTCTTTCGCCATGTTGGCCATCGACTTCATTTTGTCGTAGAGGTTAGACAAATAATTACCGACAGACAGTGGGAAATTTTCAATTCCTTCCCATTGCTCCTTCACCAGATCGAGTGGACCGTGTACTTGTCTACCGAAGAGCAGTTCAAATGGCGAGAATCCCGTTTCTTCGTGCGTAGCTTCCCGGTAAGCGAAAAGTAGCATCGGCAGGAGTAAATCCCATTCTTTTCGACCTTTTCCAGACTTCCGCATCATCGCTTTTAACGTGCTGTGCCAACGTTCCAGCATACCGTTGGTCTCTGGGTGATAGGGCGATGCGAATATTTGAGTGATTCCTAGCCGCTTGTTAACTTCTTTCATAAGCTGCGATGTGAAGTTAGAACCTCTGTCTGATAGCAGCTCATTCGGTAATCCAAACCGGGCGAAAAACTGGATGAGCGCGTCCGCTACCGTTTCCGTGTCGATTCGACGTAAGGGTAGGGCTTCTGGATATCTAGTGGCCATGTCCATCAATGTTAGCACGTATCGGTTTTTCCTTTCTGTCATCGGTAAAGGGCCAACTATATCTATTGCAACTCGGTCGAATGGGGTGCCGATTACCGGTAGATTAATCAGTGGAACCTTGCCTAGTTTTGACCATTACCTTTTTGACACTCAACACATTCTTGTAGTAACTGTTTGACATCTGTACTCATTCCCGGCCAGTAGAATCGTCGGTTGAGTCGTTCCAATGTACGTTTTCTGCCTAGATGAGCAGAAAATGGTGACGAATGGGCTAGAGACAGAAGGTTTGTTCGTCTATTCTTCGGTACCACCAATCGTTTGACTGGCTCTTCGTCACCGTCTGGGTTCTCCACTTTGAACAATACGCCGCCGTCAATCTCAAAATTTTGTTGCCCTTGCTGAATGGCTTTGCGTGCGTAGTCGAGAGTTGAGTCGTTTCGTTGGTCTTGAATTAATTCCTGTCTGCCCAAAGATTCCTCACTTTCCAGAGGTTCAGATTGCTCTTGAAAAATCTTCAGTCTATCTTGTCGCTTTTGCTTTCTGGTCTTCCGCTGTTGCAATCTGACTTCCTGACTCTGGTAATCACCGAAGTCAGCGCCAAATGGAAAGGATTCATCCTCCCTTTCTGATACCGCCGCCTCATCGCGAGTGATTTCTTTCTGCTTGCCTTAGCTTGCTGTCTGGTGACCACAGAAACTGTCTCTTTTGTTTCCTCGGCTTGAAGTTCTAAAGCATCACGAAGAAGTTGCTGCAAATTCTCACAATCTCTTCCAAGGAGAATATCGTGCGGAGGTTTCTCCACTACAGCAGCCTTTAGCCATATCTTCTGATTTCCAATCATGATCTTTACTCGAGCCAATGGAACTTCAACTCCAATCGAATGTACTCCAGCTATTCTTAAGGTCTCTCCGGTGTAGGACGCTACCGGAACAAGGTCAGCCGCGATAACAGTTGTGTCAGCTCCTGAGTCCAAAACCAGGTTACAGACGTGCACCCTGATTTTGCACCGAGCAATGTGCCAAGGTACTGACTGTTGTGTCGGTGGACTGCAGATCACTGAACAGCTCTTTTGTGGGCACTCCTGGCTTTTGTGTCCCCATTGGTGACAATTGAAGCACTGAGGTCCTTTTTCTTTGTCAAAAATTTTCGGGTCAATACCCGTTCAGCTGTTGAGGCCGATTCTCTTGGTACGGCAGGCGCAGTGAGGGAAGTGGCACCCGTAAAACTTCCAATAAAGTCTTGCCAACGTTTCTCCCTTGCTTCCTCTTCACGACGCCGACGGTCTTCATCTCTTGAGCGAGTTCGTGCATTTCGTGGAACAATTTCGCCAGCAAGTCGTTTGTAGGGTCGATGCGAGTCGCCGAGTCTTCCAACGTTGCCCTGTCCTCCAGCGTGGGCCTCTCCTCAATTCTAGATATTTCCTCGCTCACTTCTGTGTCTGCCATTATCGATCTACTGTCAAGCTCACATTCTTCCGTTTCAATATCTTTTCCCAGTTCGGTGTTGTCGTCCTTACAACGCTTGGTATTGCTGAGTCCTTTGCTATAGATTCGTTTTGATCGTAGTGTCCAGGACATACACTTGTTGACTAGTTGAATATCTGTCGAAGATAACCTGTCGAAGGTGCTTCTGTCAACAAGTTCAGTCCTGAATCGAAAGTAGAGTATGTCGATGAAATTTCCTATTCGAAGGTACCGCTGCCACCAACTGTAGTGGGGGGTCTGCTCTATCAATTACAGAGAGCTTCCGCCACACCAGATCTAGTCTACCAGTCAACAGTCAACAATGGTTAAAGATAAAGTATTTATTTTGAATCTAGAGAATCAGTGTGTAGCCATTCCAACAATCGTTAGACTGAACTACCTTACAAAAATCACTGGCATATATGTGACCGTCTACGGGAAAACCGGGCACAACGCGGCGTGCGTAATATCGAGAAAAGATCGATCGATTTCTTAAAAATGTATTGTTTCAAGCCTACGGAAGGGAACGGTTAGGTCTATTATAGCAGGAACGACTAAAGCTGCGACGATAAAACTTGGAGAGCTCAATATCTGGACGCCGACAACTCCGTAAGTGCAACAAAAAAAAATTCGAAGGTGCCGCGTTGTGCCTGGTTTTCCTATAGACGGTCACATATGCACAAATCTAGCTAATGGAATGTTGTCACAACAAATAATTGAATAGTTCATGGTCCATTAATTCCGAATTGAAACCGTCACGGTCCATTAGGGTTGCTGTCTGGGATATCATCCTGGATCTCTAGGGGGCAGTCCCTGACACAGTGATTAATTCATATCTTTATCACATGCACCTGATAATATGCAACACTTTGTCTATATGTTATAGTTATAAACCAAAATTGAGGTTTGTATGCGATTTATAAACTCCGAGACACAAGGACGCAGCCCGAGTGGCGAGGATTTATAAATCGAAATACAAACCTAATGATTTTGGTTTATAACTATTTTATAGCCAGAACATAAACAACGAGCAAAGTATAGCGTTAGCTATCTTAGTAATTGTATTAAAGTACCCAAACTCTTCATTATTCCATTTTGTTTTGATCTGCCTTCTACCATAATTATGGTTGCTAAGAACTATATCAGACTTTTCCCCGCTAATACATTTTCTTACGAGCATACCAGACTGTATCAGATTTATAGTTCTTAACGACAAGCGCGGTCGCTCGGGTAACGGGCTATAAATATAGATATATATTATATGTAGTACTTTTTATATGAGTCAGAGTGTAATAGGGCATGAGCAGGCTAATTTATATTCAAGAGCCAAAGGTGGAGTGAAAGTAAAGCCTAAAAGTGAAATACTTTGTCATATCACTCTGACAGGTGAAATAAGTGGTTTATTCTGTGCAAGATATCTTCACTGCAGTAGTTTGTACTAAGGTTAGTAACTCTGGTGTAAAGTTGGCTATTAAACTCTCTAGGGGCTCCCCAGCTCCCAGCTGGTATTTTACCAACTGCTCTAACCAAGTTGGGTAGGCTTTACTAGAGGAATTGTAGCTGTAAAAACACATGAACAGTAAGTAGGCTGGTTGCTATAACTACTTGTGTATGAAAGGCTAATGAGCTTGTCCAATACAGCATGAGATAACACTATGATAATGTAAGTTATCTCATGGGTCACATACCTAAAAATAACATTGTGAAGATATCTAGCATGGAATATATATATATGTATATATATTGCTCACCATGAAATACTGCACTATATACATCTCTACACTATATCTAATGCAGTAGTTGTATTCAATATATACAACTGTCATGTGGTCATAATACTGTAACTTTTATCAAGTATTATTATGTACATGACATGTGTTTTGTTTGCTATCAGAAATGTACAGCATTGAAAAGCTTCTTAATCTCTCATTTCCTCAACTATTTCCTGTCTGAACGCCCACCAGTGGAACAGACACTAGTAGGAGATGTAAGCGCAGCGTGCTTTTACTACACCACTTGTGACAAATTATTATATTATTGTTCTTTAAAAGGTGTGGAAGCTCATACTGCAAACAAGACACACCCTCAATGCTGATGAAGTAGAAGGTCTATACCTAGTGAGTCATATTCATTCTTGTACTTTAAATGATTGGGATATTACTGAACAAAGAAGATGCTTTTTATAGTTAAGTATAGTATAGTAACATTGCCTTATTTGTTAGTTAATCCTCAGCACACATGCATGAGAGGGTTATAGTAGTCTGTTGGTCATTCGTTCATTCATTCACTTTGTCAGCAGCGGATCTCGAAGATGGTGGGCTTTTATACCTTGAGAGAAGAGTAACTCCGACTAGATTATGATTTGAGTCACCTTAATTTGCCACTTTTATTAATTTTGGCTTAGTTTTTGAGAAAACGAGAGGGAAAAGGCAGACTACGATGAGTGCTGCTATACGGCCATGCCCATTCAATCATTTAGCTGCCACTTGGAATCATACGCGCTCATGTGAGCATACATAATTATTATACCACTCCCGATTCACATTTTGTTATGAGTGGTCTGTTGTCTGGTTGGTGTTGAAAGCTTCTTTCATCAACTGTAAGTATGCCTGCTCTTCAATAATGTACCCTAAGTGTTCATGTAGTGTGAATGTCAGACAGTCTAAATCTCTTGTGGCAACTTGTTTTTCTACCAACCCAAGGTTAAGAATGCTATGAAGTCGTCAGAAAGTCGTAATAACTGTATGGCTGAGTATCAAGCTTGTAAAACAGCTTTAGAAAGTACGGATCAGTCCCAGGTGTGTATAAGGGTTGGTTCTAAATGTTTATGCACATAAAGAAGCCATTGAAATGCCTGAAGAATCCCAGAGATGCAAGCAGGCCAATTTAAAATGACCTAGTTAGACAAGTTAAAATTTATATTCATAAAGAAAACATAACTATTACTGATTTAAGCTGAATATGGTTATTCAACAATGGTGACTTCTTTTTTGCAAATTACTGCATTTTTAACTAATGCTGAGGGTTTGCACTCTTAGTGCTGCTCTAGTTGTAGAATAGTAACACTGTCTTATTTGTTAGTTGTAGTATAGTAACACTGTCTTATTTGTTAGTTGTAGTATAGTAACACTGTCTTATTAGTTAGTTGTAGAATAGTAACACTGTCTTATTTGTTAGTTGTAGAATAGTAACACTGTCTTATTTGTTAGTTGTAGAATAGTAACACTGTCTTATTTGTTAGTTGTAGTATAGTAACACTGTCTTATTTGTTAGTTGTAGTATAGTAACATTGTCTTATTTGTTAGTTGTAGTATAGTAACACTGTCTTATTTGTTAGTTGTAGTATAGTAACATTGTCTTATTTGTTAGTTGTAGTATAGTAACATTGTCTTATTTGTTAGTTGTAGTATAGTAACACTGTCTTATTTGTTAGTTGTAGAATAGTAACACTGTCTTATTTGTTAGTTATAGTATAGTAACACTGTCTTATTTGTTAGTTGTAGTATAGTAACATTGTCTTATTTGTTAGTTGTAGTATAGTAACACTGTCTTATTTGTTAGTTGTAGTATAGTAACACTGTCTTATTTGTTAGTTGTAGAATAGTAACACTGTCTTATTTGTTAGTTGTAGTAGAGTAACACTGTCTTATTTGTTAGTTGTAGTATAGTAACATTGTCTTATTTGTAGTTTAGAATAGTGTCTTATTGTAGTTTAGTATAGTAACACTGTCTTATTTGTTGTTGTAGTATAGTAACACTGTCTTATTTGTTAGTTTATAGTAGTAACACTGTCTATTTGTTAGTTGTAGTATAGTACATTGTCTTATTTGTTAGTTGTAGTATAGTAACACTGTCTTATTTGTTAGTTGTAGTATAGTAACACTGTCTTATTTGTTAGTTGTAGTATAGTAACACTGTCTTATTTGTTAGTTGTAGAATAGTAACACTGTCTTATTTGTTAGTTGTAGAATAGTAACACTGTCTTATTTGTTAGTTGTAGAATAGTAACACTGTCTTATTTGTTAGTTGTAGTATAGTAACACTGTCTTATTTGTTAGTTGTAGTATAGTAACACTGTCTTATTTGTTAGTTGTAGTATAGTAACACTGTCTTATTTGTTAGTTGTAGTATAGTAACACTGTCTTATTTGTTAGTTGTAGTATAGTAACACTGTCTTATTTGTTAGTTGTAGTATAGTAACATTGTCTTATTTGTTAGTTGTAGAATAGTAACATTGTCTTATTTGTTAGTTGTAGTATAGTAACATTGTCTTATTTGTTAGTTGTAGTATAGTAACATTGTCTTATTTGTTAGTTGTAGAATAGTAACACTGTCTTATTTGTTAGTTGTAGAATAGTAACACTGTCTTATTTGTTAGTTGTAGTATAGTAACACTGTCTTATTTGTTAGTTGTAGTATAGTAACACTGTCTTATTTGTTAGTTGTATAGTAACATTGTCTTATTTGTTAGTTGTAGAATAGTAACACTGTCTTATTTGTTAGTTGTAGTATAGTAACACTGTCTTATTTGTTAGTTGTAGTATAGTAACACTGTCTTATTTGTTAGTTGTAGTATAGTAACACTGTCTTATTTGTTAGTTGTAGTATAGTAACATTGTCTTATTTGTTAGTTGTAGTATAGTAACATTGTCTTATTTGTTAGTTGTAGTATAGTAACACTGTCTTATTTGTTAGTTGTAGTATAGTAACATTGTCTTATTTGTTAGTTGTAGTATAGTAACACTGTCTTATTTGTTAGTTGTAGTATAGTAACATTGTCTTATTTGTTAGTTGTAGTATAGTAACACTGTCTTATTTGTTAGTTGTAGTATAGTAACACTGTCTTATTTGTTAGTTGTAGTATAGTAACACTGTCTTATTTGTTAGTTGTAGTATAGTAACACTGTCTTATTTGTTAGTTGTAGAATAGTAACATTGTCTTATTTGTTAGTTGTAGAATAGTAACACTGTCTTATTTGTTAGTTGTAGAATAGTAACACTGACTTATTTGTTAGTTGTAGAATAGTAACATTGTCTTATTTGTTAGTTGTAGTATAGTAACACTGTCTTATTTGTTAGTTGTAGAATAGTAACACTGTCTTATTTGTTA
>WLWD01005271.1_pt1 | contig 20100 bp, 13 predicted proteins | sample 6712731 | NCBI WGS metagenome assembly WLWD01 (sample SAMN12718690, study PRJNA576275) | sponge metagenome | isolation source: marine sponge | host: Mycale hentscheli | place: New Zealand: South Island, Marlborough, Capsize Point | collected 2014-11-01
GAACAACACACGCGAATAATTTTATCAACATGAGGGCAATCTTGATCAGGTCTTTTGGTGACATATTCCACAGGCAGAGTTCCCTTTAAAATAGCATACTTTTGACGTACAAGCCCTATTACACGTTCTACGTGAATACGCACATTGGCAAGGGTACGAGTGTTTTATACCTCCAATGCATCAAGCTGGCTCTTTCCTTTAGTGAAAGCTGGAATATGTAGCCTTGCTTGCAACATCCCCACACTGTCTGAAATATTAAAACCTCTATCGGCTAGAACTACATCTCCAGGAAGCAGATTATGTAAAAAGCCACAGAATTCAGTTAGGTACTTGTCACTTACTCTCCCTCCCCATGCCTCTGACACATATGAAATAGTGCCTTGGGGTGTGATGCCTATCAACACCTTGACAGTATTGTGGTGTTTATACGTGGACCATGTAGCAGCTCGAGCAAGTACGTTGGATGGTCGATCAATAAAAACTTCAAAACAATCGATTATGACAGTAACACTTTTTCCAAAATTCTCACGAAAACACTGAGGCATCGTCTTCCACAAACTCTCACGGTCAGGCCATTGTACCAAAAAACTCAGTCTGACATCCATTATAGAGAGCCACTTAGCAAAAATACGAGAAACAGTTGACACAGACAAATCAAATCTGTAGGCAAGGTCTTTAAGAGGAGGATTCAGTCTCAACTTCACAAAAGTTAGCATCATCTCCTGAAATTGTGTCAATTTCGTACCTCTAGATATCTGAGGCGCACAAAACTCAAAAACAGTTTTCAGTATGCTGTAGGATGGTAAGCCTGTATAAAACTTGACCATTTCTTCATTACTCTCCAATATCTCCTCACTAAATTTGTGGTTTGCTAACATTCTAGTTTCCAGTTCTTGAATCTGTTTTTTGTAACTGTCTATATTATCCAGTATTTGTGAAGTAAGTTCAGTCTGTGTACTTGCCTCTGCTGTACCAATCTCTGCACTGCTATCACTGCTACTAGCTACATTCTCCACTAGATTCCTCTGAACCTCTCTCTGCTTGGCTCTCTCCCATCTCACTTTTGCTGCTTGTGCTTCATTCTCACTCCTCTCTTTACTGTTTCCCATATTTAGAGTAGGCAACCAGTCTGGATTCATGGTATCCAAAAGGTTAGCTGGCTTCCCCGATACGAAATGTCTGGAACATATTCTGTCATTTATCAGAATTTTTTCGGTTAAGTCTGCCCTTCCAATAGCTGACAAAAAGCATAATCGCCTCTTTCTGCTTAGCTGTTCACCTTTCTCACCTTTAGTTTTGATTATCTTAGGTATTCTGTAGAATGATATGTCTTTGTCCCGTCCAGATCTCTTGGAACAACCAAAAACAACACATAGGACCATTGTCGACTATCACGCACCTGTACACCACTACTTCGAGTCACGTGAGCGCGGGCGTACGATGAAAACTCCCTATTGAATCCTACCCACAAGTCTCAAGCCAATATGATCACCAGTGAAAACTTAAAATCTATTTTTTCTCAAATAAATTTTTTGCACACACAAAAAAAATGATTTGTTATTCCAGATCTGCTATCACTTCCAACAACTTTGGAAAGGAGGCAGGAGTGTAAAAGCTAAACGAAGGGGCAGATCCGGTGGGGAAACTCCTAGGATGGTTGCTGAACATATTACTGCCATAGCAACACCACCTCCTCCAACTGAAGACCCACACCCACAGTTCATTCCCACCTCAATAATAAATAAACTTACTTGTCCTATCTGCTTGGATATAGTCAGCAGTCCTGTCCACCTTTCGTGTGATCACACTGTTTGTGCTCATTGCTGCAGTAAACACATACAAGTCAGTTATTCCCTGCAGTGTCCATGCTGCTACAGACATACACTCAGCAGTGCAACAATATCCACACCTTCAGCATTCTTTCTGTCCCTTCTGAATGATTCCGTTCTTGTGTGCGTTCGAAAATGTGGCAATATGGTGAAACTGCAAGATTACCATCACCACCTACATAATCGCTGCAAAACACATCATGTTATAAACTCACCTTCCAAGGTAACGCTGAAGGATGTTCTTTGTCAGCCAATGACTTCACCGGCTACTCCAGTAGAGCGCAAGGCAGCTCAACACCTAGTCAAGCGACTCCTACACCAAGGAGAGGGTGCTCCTGGAGTTGTACAAATTCCTACAGGTGGTCAGGTATATAACATAATTCGTCTGGCTTGGTTACAAATTACTGCATTATGCTTTTTCATCACATTCTTACAGCCGATTACGTTGGTGTAAGTGCCTACTTGCAGAGTTTCTTCCTCCAATGCTAGTGCAAGAACGGTGAAGAGGAGAACGGAAGTGCTGGATTCTGTGTGAGATATTGTAAGTGGAAGTGACAGCAGTGCCCAACTTGCTGCTGAAGTTAACTACCTTTCAAAATCTCAATGGGAGGAGCTTCTTAAGCAGGTCCAGCTCCCACTGGTCATACCAGCAGATCATGCTCTGGCTATGAAGGCAGATCTTGCCATCCCGTGGTCGAAATTGAGAATACAACGAAGGTAAAAAAAATAAAAATAACAATAGTAATAATAATAAACAGCACAAATACCTAAATGTTTTCTTAGATGGTTCAAGTCCTTTAATGTATCCATTACCAGCGAGAGACAGCAACGCAGCCTGGCGAAGGAGATTATTGGTGATAATTTAAAGGCTGAGCGTGCTCCCTTCTCCTCTGATAAAGATGATATCAGGGAGGTTCCATTTGTCTTCAGACCCAACCTGATTGCTGCCATAGCTGATACAGTAGACCAACATGAGCGGTATGCAATAAAGAATGAATTTATAGTTTCAATCAAAACAATATTTGATTTACCTTAGATCTGGTGATGGTCTAACATGGCATGAGGGTGCAATCCCCAGCAGTGAGCTATAGTTGAAGCTGGGGGGAGATAAAGGTCATGGCAGAGTTTTAAACTGACCCTGCAGCTAGTGAACACTGCTCACCCTAACTCCATCAAGGAAACGACTATGCTTTCAGTTTTCAAAGCTGTTGACACAACGACAAATCTGCACACTGCCTTGGATATGTACCAAGAGCACATTAGGGAAGCACAAGGGATGCAAATTAAGTGAGCTAGATCTAAACAAACATTTTTTTAAACCCATTACTTACCTAATATTTTTTAGGAGTCGCACAGTCCGACTCTTCCTTTCTGGAGACTATGAGTTTCTGTGCAAAATGCACGGACTCAGTGGTGCCAGTGGTAAGTGATTTCCTTTGTTGATATACTAACAAAGCTACAATATAGAATCTTTAATTTTTGAAAAGGTCGGCACAACTGTCTGTGGTGCCATATCACAAGTGCAAACTTATCCAAACCTTTAGTCAAACGAGGTTATCTTCCACCGAGATCTCTCCCGACGCTGAAGGACGACCACTCCCGCTTCACTTCACTAGGTCATGGTGACCTCAAAGCGGCGAAATTCTATAACAATGTTGAGCTGTCTGTTGGTGTCTGTTTCAACTGCAACAACAAAGTAAGCGTACATTGAACAGGCAAGGAGCAATAAATACATAGCATAACTCCTCCATCTGCGGTTTAGCGCTGTGGTTTCAAGTGGTACTGCACCCTTAACCCTTTACCTGTCAAAGCCGAGAATTCTCGGCGCGCAAAGTACCCGCGCTAAAAAATATTTTAAAAGACTAACGGCGTGAAGTTACGTTAGAGTATACGTATAAAAACACGCGTCTTGAGTTGCTCTACGACGTAAAATTGTTTATAAATAGCATAAAAGGACGTTACTAAGGCCTAGGTTAAAAATAAACCAGACCGTTGATTAAAAAAATAACAAAATGGCCGAACGGTTTACCGCGGTGGAATTGTTGGATATGTTGGAGAGGCTCCATCACTGAGGCTGTCCAATGAGTCATCCAGCATTGCTACATCATCTACTTCATCAGAAGTTGAGCTGCTAGTGCTTCCTTCGTAGTCAGAGGGGGCCACTACTGTCTCAGACAGAGTACCAAGGTAAGAAAACATTGTCATCCTCAAATCACTTTCATCGCTTCCTGAGATGTCGCAACTGTCTAGGTTGCACCACCAGTAAGTATGCTTTGTTGCTACTAACATGATTATTGTTGTTTTTTTTGCATAAGACTAGTTATGAACCAATTGTTTAGCTACACTTTTACTAAACCACTAAGTGGTTGTGGTAATTCAAATTTCGAATGCTAGGCTAATTATAAGGTAAAATTATGTCATGATTTGTTGGCACTAACTTTGTTTGATTTTGACATGAGACTACTTGTGAACTAATTGTTTGGCTACATTATTGCAAAGGCACTAGCTGGGAATTCAAATTTGTAAATTTAGCTATTTATAAAGTCAAAATATGTAATAAAATTTAGATGCTGGTGTCAATGATGGTGGTGAGTCAAGTGATGGTACTCAGTCAAGTGATGATGCTCAGTCAAGTGATGATGCTCAGTCAAGAGATGGTGCTGAATCACACGGGGATAGAGAGCGATCCCCATTGGAAAGCAATATATGAATCTCTTAGAACATATTATAATCATTTTGTATTTTTTTTCTCCACGCTCTTTATGGTATTTTTTTATGAAATCATGGTATTCACTTATTGTTCTGCTTTGATACAACATTCAGTTTAATTATATAACAATTTTTCATATTTCTATAATTGATTTAGCAAGAAAATACAAAAAATAAAATAAATCGGTTAATTAATTTTTGTGGTTTTGTTGCTTGGCAACCTAATTAATGTGGTCAAGTGTAAAATTAACTGATAATTACAAAAATGTATGGTTGCTAGGGACTTTGACCAATATTTATTTTTTTATGAATTTTTAAATGCATTCACTGGAATCATTGGGAAAAAAATTGACAGGGAAAGGGTTAAACAGTTCCAAATTCACTGTCTTGAAGCTCCCAGTTCCATCACCTATAACCACAAAAATAACCACAAACCATGCAATGAACCAGCCAACTAGGCTAAAGTTACAGTTGTGGCTTCTCTTCAATAGCTAATCACAAATGGGAGGATCTTGAGGTCCTTGTGGTCATATGTGTCTCCCTCTCTCTCTCTCATGATTGCTGTAGTAGATAGACTAGTAGAGACAGTTGGGTATCGTTATGCTGCTATTAAAAGTTTTCAGCATGTATTTCTTCCTAATTGTCCGTGGAAACAGTGGCTCAGGTTCAGGTGGTAGTGTAACACCAGCTATTGAAACTCACAGTAAGAGGAGTATTTTATTATTTTATACTGGAGTTTCAACTGTATCTTAACTGTATTTTTAGTGCTACGAATGTACACGTCATTTGCTACTCGATTAGGCAGCAATTCTGTAGGCTTTGTCTGTTCAGCTATAGGACCACCTTCCCTACATTTCCACGAGTGGAATACTGGTGAATACAAGGTCATTAGTAACACTTATGTCATCTCAAGAGAGGAGAGGGTAGTACAAGCTATTCTCAGAGTGAGCAATTCAGACTGCCGAAACACCGGGACATTTACTTGTAAATTTGCAAGCAATTGTGATTCTATATCGTCGATTATTAAGTGTCCTTTGATGATGATCGAAAACTATGACAGTACCATTGTTCCTTCTGCATCCGCCACCTCTACATTTTCCATTAACGCTATTTCCACCTTGAAACTAATTTCAAAAACTGAACAAGCTCCAACTTCTACTTCTACCTTCATCTCTGAACAAGCTCCAACTTCTACTACTACCTCCATCTCTGGACAAGCTCCAACTTCTACTACTACCTCCATCTCTGGACAAGCTCCAACTTCTACTACTACCTCCATCTCTGGACAAGCTCCAACTTCTACTACTACCTCCATCTCTGGACAAGCTCCAACTTCTACTACTACCTCCATCTCTGGACAAGCTCCAACTTCTACTACTACCTCCATCTCTGGACAAGCTCCAACTTCTACTACTACCTCCATCTCTGGACAAGCTCCAACTTCTACTACTACCTCCATCTCTGGACAAGCTCCAACTTCTACTACTACCTCCATCTCTGAACAAGCTCCAACTTCTACTACTACCTCCATCTCTGAACTAGCTCCAACTTCTACTACTACCTCCATCTCTGGACAAGCTCCAACTTCTACTACTACCTCCATCTCCGAACAAGCTCCAACTTCTACTACTATCTCCATCTCTGAACTAGCTCCAACTTCTACTACTACCTCCATCTCTGGACAAGCTCCAACTTCTACTACTACCTCCATCTCTGGACAAGCTCCAACTTCTACTAATACCTCCATCTCTGGACAAGCTCCAACTTCTGTCCCAGCTACCTCAGTCTTCAATGCGGCTACCCTCGTCTCCATTTTCACTTTTATGTTGTATTCTTTTTCAGTTGTACTGGTTATTTGCCAGAACTACTGAATCTGTAATTTTTCATTAGCTGTACTGATTCTTGCATTATGCTTGACAATGCACCACTATCCCTACTACCAAGGAATGGGCAAATACTAATTTTCCATAAAATGATGCATTTCAATAGCAAACTTCATTAAAATTTGTACAACTTTGCGTATTAAATGAAAACCGAATGCTATAATGAGACAATTATGGTGCTTGTTGAAACCTGAGCTATATAATCCTATTAATGTCATGCACTACAAGAAGTCCATTACAACACTGGACCCATGTAGAACTGGATTAGAATAACACAACTCAGCACCCGCAAAACCCTAAACCACACATTGTATTGTACTATAATCCTTCTCTTTGCACACACACTATATATATAGCTTCTAAAGTTGCAAAAACTATTGCATGCAATACTGACTCAGCTAGTAGAAGAGTTGCATCAAACTCTTTGAACAGCTGTGTTCACCTCATGCACCCAATGCGCTAATTGAGCTAATTGACCTCAATCAGGCAGTTTAACCACTTAACACATCTTTAGGTTTCTAATTTGGTTTTAATTCAAAAGAAAAAAACTTGTTTTTCACACATACATTTCTTTTCAAAAGAAAAAACTTCTCGTAACTAGCTAACTAACTATACAGAGTTCTGTTCAATCATGCAGCTTGTGGCTTGTCTATTATGCTAGTGTCTCTTTTAGGTACAGCCTGGATGGTGTTTTGTTATGGCTTGTAGGGGTATACTGTTGTCTTAGATAAGCCTTATGGAGTCTGGTGATTGCAATATTACAAGTACCCCGCCACATAGTGGTGCTTGACGTATTGAAAGTAAGAATGCAGTAGCACAAGTTATCTTGCTCAGTTATCATTCTCTACCACATTGGTTAAGGTTACATAAGTTTCCCTCTCCTACTCTCTTTTTTCTGAACTGAATTTCTGTCCTGAGAAACTTTTGTCTTTTATTTCGTACTTTAGCCTTTCTTTTGAAAACTAACCCCCGCCTTTACTCGTCGATTCCACCCGCTTTTTAGTTATAATTAATCGCTCACCTTTTTGCCTTCTCTTACATTCCATTTTAAACCTACACCCCTTACCTCGCCGATTCCATCTGCTTTTCAGTTACGATTCATTTACCTTCTCTTCCGTACTTTCACCTTCCTTTTTGAAACCTACGCTGCCTTCCATCGTCAATTGCACCCGCTTTTTAGAAGTAATCAGCACGTTCTATTCTACTGATTGTGGCGATACTTTACCTACCATAAATGGATGATACTTTACCTACCATAAACGATTGATTTACCTACCATAAACGAATACTTTACCTACCATAAACGATTGATTTACCTACCATAAACGAATACTTTACCTACCATAAACGAATGATTTACCTACCATAAACGAATACTTTACCTACCATAAACGAATATTTTACCTACCATAAACGAATACTTTACCTACCATAAACGAATACTTTACCTACCATAAACGAATGATTTACCTACCATAAACGAATACTTTACCTACCATAAACGAATACTTTACCTACCATAAACGAATACTTTACCTACCATAAACGAATACTTTACCTACCATAAACGAATGATTTACCTACCATAAACGAATACTTTACCTACCATAAACGAATACTTTACCTACCATAAACGAACGATACTTTACCTACCATAAATGAACGATGCTTCACCGAACCATACAAAGCTCATGAATTATTCATGAATACACATACCATCGTCGTCGTCATCGTTACTGACACACAAGTGTATTATTATATAGATGATGATGATGATGATGATGATGATTTTTCAATGTGTGTGTGCATGTATGTGTTGTACAAGTAATGACAGCACAGGAAAAGAAAAAGAAAAGGCTAAAATGAATTGCCAAAAGAAAAGCAGCAAAGAAGTTAAGAGATCCAGAAAGCATGCAGCTACAGATTGCCAATGGCTTCAATGCAAGTGTGACAGGTAAATACATTAAGACTGCATTGATTTTGAAGACTTTAGCTCTAGTGATCGGCTCTTTCCATTGTGCTAAATAGGATTATAACATTTTCTCCACTACCAAATTATTAACACAATATTCAATCTCCTATAACTAATTTCAGTTCATCTTCTTGTTATGTTCCATTCAAAAAATACATTTTAAAAACCTTTCTATAGCTAATGATAATTTTAATGGCAAAGGGTTATTTAATCTGATGGTTGATGGTACATTCGCCCATTGCCTTCTTCTCAAAGACACTGCAGCCTGCTGAGACCAGGTACAGCACTATAATTCTTGGCTATATACCTGGCTATATGACACTTTCGACACTTCGTGGAAAGACACAGGTTCTTTGAGCTGACCGACCACAAACCTCCTCACTTATTCTCTCCAAGCTCCTTCGGAGACAAGCAAGACATTTAGACTTCATAGCACAATTCACAACAGACATCTGACATGTCAGTAGAGAAACTAATGTTCCAGTAGTCACAGGATGTTAATCGCTTAGTTATAGTTATTTCAAGTATTACAGACTTTCGACACTTCGTGGAAAGACACGAGTTCTTTGAGCTGACCGACCACAAATCCCCTCACTTATTCTCTCAATCTCAATTCATTTTTAGTTACAAAAAAACGGCCAACTAAAAGCTTATTCATTTTAGTTTTAGCTAACTATTACAACACTACATAATAACCCAATGTAATTGTGTGCAGGAGACGATGAATTCTTCCTAGGGCTACACGTGTGGTAGTTACATTAGTTAGATGTATGAAAGATTAAGCTCTAAACACTTTATTTTTGCTTGAACTAATTTCCGGTGATACCTGCAGAAAAAAAAAAGAAGAAGATATTTGTGGGAATGCCACTTAACAAAGTTACATTATATTAGACATACTGAATTTAGATTCTCAGTGCTATGTCTCTCTTCATCAGTAGTTTATGTTCTGAGTTGACAATTATAGTACTGGCAATTTTATGGGAACTTTTACCTTCTTCTATTCCTATGGTGAATCTAATTGAAGATTCAGTGTTGTTTGGATGAAACAGATATTTTTCTTATCCATATCAAAGATGACAAGGAGAATCTATAATGGCTGATCCAATTACTAGTTCCTAACACATGCTGATGTATACCTGTAATGAACTAGCCAGGGAGACAAACACATCCAGTTTAGTCACCTCAAACCAATGAAATCATCACTGAGAGTACAACCCTTGGACACATGAGGAACTTCTGTATATGAAAGTGAAACTGTTATGAACAATTAGACTGAGGTTTCTTGAGTCATTACTATGTCACCATTACGTCACTTTCTTTATCATTATATTTATGTTATTTGTGCAATTATTCTTTTACACGTGATTCTGATTGAATTTTAAGAAACTAAATATATCAGAAACATCAATTTAAATTCTATAGACAAGAAATTGCTACTAAGTAGAAATACATCAACTACAAATAAAATAAAATTAAGAACAAACAGCACATTTCTTCATTTCATGACCTATAGCAAGTATTCAAAAAATTGAAATGCTAAGTTTCATACACAAAAAAAGTTGGTTTCAAATAGTCCTTTAATTTAAATGCTAGACTTTTAAGCTGTGGATTCACATCCAGTAGAGTCAGAGTGTACTTGATGAGCTTTCTCAGCTGGTGGTAAAGTTGATTTTCAGTGTAATAACTTGGCTTAGCACGCAAACTAGCAGCGCAAGAGTTGTTAATTGGTGTGAAGTGGTACATTAATGGAAGTGACAAGAAGTGTTACAGTTGATATGTCTCTGAAGTTCCTTAGCCTTTACCACACTTCCCCCCTCTGAGACTGTAACTACGTTGATCAGGTGGTGGGCGATGATGAGTAGATCTACGAATAGGATTGATCACACTGTTGTGGGGCATTCAGAATCAGCAAGGGCAGAGTTGGAGCATGTGCTGTTTCCTGAGTGTCTGGGCGTGTCTGTGGCACCTTTTCCATCCAATGCAGAAGGTGAGTATGTGACAAGGGGAAGGTGAGAAGCTACTCTTTTGTGAACTGCATCAACTTGACGACAAACAATTCAACCTGATTGTAACACCACATAATAGGAAAGTGGACCCAAGACTTTCACAACTTTCCAGGAAAGTTGGTGAGGATAAATCTTTGACATACACTGAGTCATCGATCATGAAGGAACGCAATGGTTTGGCCGTATCATGTTGTTGTGACTGCTTAGCTTGGTGTTTCTGAATACGCTGAGACAAATCAGGAAAGAGTCGATCCAATCATGTTCTGAGTTGGCGTCCCATCAGAAGTTGTGCTTGAGCTGTACCTGTGGTAGTATGGGGGTGTGATACGGTATGTGAACAAGTACTTAGAAAGTTTTCTCCTGAATGGTTTTCAGTTGTGTGCTTGATTCCCTTCTTGAATGTTTGCACTGCTTGAACACGAGTGCAGGTGTTTTTTATTTGTTGTTGTTTGTTGGTTTTTGTTTTTTCCTTTAAACATGGCTCTTTAGGTTTGACCCCACTTTCTTCTGATATGCAGCATTAAGGATGCAGTACCACCTGGTAATTAAGTGGTTCAGTAAAATACCACAAAACCAGCCTGTAACTTGATCCAATTTACTCAAGGGTGCTGGCACATAGCAACGCTCCCTTGAGGCTTAATTGAGCAATAAACCACGAAACCACCGAGTTGTAGAGGTAGGGCGGACCTTAAATACCCGCGCATAGATAAGAGCTTCCTGGCAGACCTTGGTAAGTAGTATAGTTGCTTACGGAGGGCGGGGCTAGAAAATTGAACAGTAGCAAAAAAGTGCGAGAACTGCAGCATAACTTAACAAGGTAATTAAAGTTGTGAAAATGTGAATAAATATAAAACAAAATCGAAATGAGAAAAACAAAACGACAACTTTGTAACATTTAGCTATAGCAAGCGGTGGACAAAATTCCAGCTTCCGTAGTCTTCCTCTGTTTCCAAATAGTGGAGTTTACTTTTGAGACTTTGAGGCTTCATAACTCTTGCAGTTCCGTTTGTGTGTTAGTCATTCTTGATCAGTTGGCTGTCAGTTGACGGGTCTCAGAGATCCCCCGGGCAGCGTGGACCTGCAAGGTATAGAATCGGAGTTACCTTCCATAGCAACAGTTAATTGATTTGTGTGGGCGTACCACGTAACCGGATGTGTGAGCACTCTTAACTGTACCTAACAATTTACCACAAAGAGCTTTCACCTCAAAGGACTACCAGTACTGTAGGGCAGAAGCAGCAGTGCAGATAATTAATATTTTTTCACTTTCTAAAAACTAAACAATTATAAAATCATAGCTAAATCCATAGTAGCAGGGCCATAATCAAATACAATTTGAAATGAACAAAATCAAAGGTTCTGAAGTATGCAATACTATCAAGGGGATCCAAGGAGCTGTGCCTTCTCATTGACCTCGCTACTGGAGTGCCATGTCCTCTCTTCTAAATAACCAGGATGTATGTAGTATTGCTGATCTGAGCACACAACTAATTATTATTATAAAATTTAATAAATCCATATTACCACCACAGAATTACCAACTAATCAGTGGGTGGGTTTTGTAAGAGACCTCATTTTGAACTATGTGAATGAGAGGGTGCATTATCCTAATTGTCTCTTATACATCCCAAGTATGGTTGATCTGTTGATCTCCCCATGCAATAGTGGCTGACCAAGATGGCTAGCATCAGTTTTAACTTGAACCAAATGATTTTTTTTTTTAATGGCTTATGACACCAAATTTTAATTGATCCACTTTTACAACAACTGCAGCAAACCCACTGGTTTAAATCAACTACTCCTTATTTTCAACAATGAAGATAATTATAGTTCTCATCAAGTTTACCATTTTGTTGTGGCCACAGCTGCCGCCACTGCTCCATTTGTCCCAACCCCAAGAGGCCCGGACCTGTCTCCCCACCTCCATCCTGCAGGCATGTATTCTCCAGCCAGTTACATCACTTACGCCTCTCCAGCCAAGCCCCCTGTGTGTTCATGGCCGAAACCACCTCTCTCACACATGGACCACGCCTCCCCAGCCTACTACAGCTACACCAATTTCAGTGAGAATCCTTACCCATCACCTCAGCAGCAGAAATACTACCAACCAGCCTTCTGAATCTTCAATCTTTCATCACATAATGTCATCTTTATTTATTGTGTTTACTTTGACTGACACTTCTAGTGAAAGAGTCTGGGGCCCAGTACCCAGTACCCTTTTGTTTGTTCTGTCTTGTGCAAGTTTGTATGTGAGTGTGTGTGCACACGGCATATTGTTTCGTTCAGTATTATACTTACCTTATACTTTGTTTATATGTATAATATTTTAGTTACGGTAATGGGAACCGCCCCTTCAAAAACTTGCTTGTCACGTGAGCCAGCTTGCAGGTTGCAAATCACTTTTAAATAGCTAACAGTTTGTACATGCACTGAGAGTGAGACGTTGTGTTGCGTAGTTATCTAGTGAGCAAATACCTAACCTAAAAGTCTCTGGTTCACTCGTCGATGCTTTTTTTTTCATCCGTTTTTTTTTCCTTCTTTTGTCCTCTTGCCTTATTTTTCTTTATTTTCCTCTTCCTACTGTTTTTATTTCTTTCCTACCTTTTCCTTTCATTTCCTCTGTCTTTCGTGTACTGTTTTTCTTTCTTTCTTCTTCCTTTTTCTTTTCTTCCTACCTTTTTCATTCATTCCTCTTTCTTTTGTCACTCTTCATTGTCTTTTTCTCTTTCCTGCCTCTCTTCATGCCACTTCTCTTTCTTTTTTCTACACTTTTCCTTTGTTATTATTTTCTTTATCATACTAACTAGCGCTGAGGGTTTGCACTTTAAGGACCCCTGTAAGTTAGAAAGGACCTTTAGTAAGAAACCCTTATACCGGGGCCTGTAATAGCTTAATTTAGAAAGGACCCCTCTAAGTTAGAAAGGACCCCTATAAGCCATCCTTTGCATAGGGCCCAGTTACGTCTTCTTCTGCCCGGCTACACGCTAATGGCCTGTGGTTTATTACTCAATAGACCCATTAAGGACTGCCTGTTGCTATGTGCCTATACCACTGAGCTGAACCGGGTTGCATTATATCTCCAGCCCTACTGTAAGGAGTGATTACTAAATACAACACACACACAAGCAGTAAACACATCTACACATTTTGTGCAAAACCTGAGAAGATCTCACTCACTTTGTTCATTTGCCAATTAAAAGTACTGTTGTAAATATTATAAGTTCCAAATGGCCATACTGCATGAGACTAAATAGTTATTATAATAATAATATATTAATCATTTGTTTGGTTGTGCTATTCAGTGCCACATCCATGTTCCATGCAGTGACCTGTGTCTGTCCCCCAGTCAATCTGTACCCCGACAGCTAGAGGTCTCCTGTGCTTGCATGCTCCTTTTCCAGCATTCTGATAGTCTGCGACAGCTGCTCATTCCTCCAAGGCAGCAAGTGACTGCCTCCTCAGTGAGTCTGTGGTAGCAGTGAGCTGGCTCTCTCTCTTGTTAGCCTCTGCCAGTGATAAACTGGACTCATATTCCTGGGTGGCCATCAGAAGTCTGGCAGAAGCTATACACACACATGCGTGCACGTACAAAGAACAAACATACATACAATCAAACAACCAACTGATCAATCAATCAATACCCAATATGATTTTGAACAATATTATTTTTGAGAGGCATAGTGATGTGGTTGATTAATAGTTGTATTTATTAGCTTGTGATTATTATTTAGAACACTGCTGAGTCAATTCTGCATTGAAGGAAGGTGACACTTAATTACTTAGTGTCTCAAATGTCCTAGCAGAGCGAGGACTTTACGAGGATCATAGCACTCCGAGTGAAGCTAGGATCCTACCCATTGCCTGAGGACACTAAATTGCTTAAATGCTGATATTGCTTAGCTGAATTTTTTTTAGAACATAGCAACCACTATCTTTTGTGTATCAACAAAGACAGGTCCAAAATAACCACAAGTACAGAATATTGTGACACTTCTTCTTGCTTGGGAGAACTATGGTGCTCTGCAGATTCTGCTGGTATATTACTATCTAGTGCAGAAGCAGCTAAATTCATTTCGACCTGACTAAAGAGTTGGTCCATATTGTTGTCAGATAGTTGGCTAATACCCTGAGCATCCTCGTCGCTTCACAGGATGCTCCTCTCTTTCTGGAGATTTGAAGGAAGCAGGTGTGGGTACCGCTGAAGATATCGGTTCCCCCGAAAGCCAATTGGTCCATCGTGATTTTATAAATGAAATACAAACAGCAAGATAACGGGTGGGCATACTTATTGTTGTATATATCCTGCAGGGTGAAGTTTTAAATATATATTTATTGGCTGTTCAAACAACAAAAAAAAACTGGTATTATTTCAGCTGAGAATGACTGATTCATATATTATGTGTGTGTGTGTGTGTGTGCATGAACAAATAAAATGCAGTAGTAGTTGTTGTTGTTGTTTTTAAGTATGTACACTGTGCCAAAATTGTCTACTGTATAATATACATGCAAGTACTTCAAATGATGAACATGGAAAATTAGATAATTCAACAGTAGTCTCAGTTCCCTTTATCCCGGAAGACTGCAGCTGTGAAGCTCTATTTCAGCAAGCATTCCAGTGTGTATGTCAACTCCATTACAGTTCCTTTCTTCCTTCAAGCTATCTCAGTCATCCTTTGCTCACTAATAGCTCAATCCACCCCACCCCGCCCCACCCACAGACCACCCTCCTTCCAACTACTCACCATCTTCCTCCTCCTCTTCCTGCCTCCTCTTTCTTGTTTTCTTCTTTGTTTTTATCTTGACAGATTTCTGCACTATTCTGATTCGCTCTTCCATCATGGTCTCATACTCCCTCTCCGTCTCTTCACGCTCTTGCCTGACACACAAACAAATCTTGAAAAAAATGTTAACTAAAAAGTATACCCTGTAGCTCTTGATGCAACATGCAAGAAAAATAAAGATCGGATTCCAAGCAACTAACTGAGTACTCTTCTCCACACCCCCATGCCAACACGCATACACACCCGTGCTCATTCTCCAGCTCCTCTAGCTTCTCTGCAAACTCCTTGCTCATTTCCTTCCGCAATTGAAATTCCATTTGCTGCACCATCTGCTGGTATTTCTGCAGGGAATTCTGACACTCCTGGAGCTCTTTCTCAACACTCTGAAAACACACATGTAATCCACATACATAAACACACACACGCACACACACATACATGCATGCAAGAAAAAGAAAAAAAAAGACATGCCCACGTGCACCAAGTAGTAATGCCCGAACAAATGAATGTACATGCAAGAACCTACCCACAAGACAATTCTACTTTTACTAACATTACACAAGCTACTAAAATGAACAGCATAGTAAGTAGGAAGAAGAGGACGGGAAAGGGTTTCGCACGCGCTCAGTACTCTGACTTCTGCTACTCATGCATTCCTACTAGCAGTACATTCATCTCTCATTTACTCCATATAAAATCCTAGAAACCAGTATTATCACTATTAAATTTGTTTTTAATGATAGCCCTCCCTCCATATTGATAACAAAAGAGGTTCAAGAGTCCCTTAGAGTGATGGTTTCATGACAGTCTTGCGCTGTGTGCGTATGTACTTGCAAGTGTGCACACTTGCAGTCACATACACATGTATGTACACACACGTTGTGTACTTTATACCACATCTATTGTTATTACTAGTGGCGCGCTCGAATAGCGCAAATGCATGGCGAGCGAGTAAATATATGAGTATAGGTAAAGATGATTTGTGAAGGAAATTGCTAAATAATAGCAATGATTAGGCATGAAGAGTTAACAATAACAGAATTACCTGAATAAACTTCGAATGCAATGGCAAAGAAGCGCAGCTTGGCAATTTGCCATTCAGTCTTTCGCCAAGAAGAGAGTAGCTATAAACTTTTCGGTTGAAACAAAGTTGGTAAGGCAGTGCAGCAGGATTCTCCGTGCTCGTTAATTGAAAAATACTGGAACTGTGAACGCTTTACCTAACTTACGTAATTAGAAGCGCGGGCGAAATTTTTTGACGTACGCATACATACCTACATACATATATATATATATATATATCTGAAATCTCAATTGAACACGACTGATAGTCAGCTTCGCTCGCTCGCTGAATGACCCAGGGGTAGAGCTATTCAAATGGTGCCGTGAATCTAGATGCAATGCAAGCACACATGCACTATGAACAAGTTTAAGTGTGCAGGCAATTACACACACATGCATGTACGCATGCATTATGAACATATGAAAGTATGTATGCATGCATGCATACATGTAAGTACACACACTTCATTTCATTATAATGGCTTGTTCATTACCAAACACGCATGCACAAATACATGCATGCGCGCGTACACATTACTTACCTTGCAGTCACTACAGTATGAAGTATCAGATGGGACACTCAGAGGAACGATTTCGACTTTCTTCGCCTTTTTAGTGGGTTTTGAATCCTTCACAGATAGAACTGCCTTGACAATTGGTACTACCTACACAGTGAAACCAGTGGCAACACTAATATTAGTGAGAAAAACAACAACAACAAAACGTGTGTGTGTGTGTGTGCGTGCATGAGTGAGATGTGTGAGTGTAAATGCGCGAGCATGTATAAGTGTGTGCATGTGTGAGTGTGCATTCCATGTACATGTATCTTGCTGGCAATTGAGGATAACTTGAGCACTTGGAGTGTGTGATCGAAGGTTGATGCACAGCTGGAGATGTTGACAAACATGGACACTAAGCCGTGCCTCCGTTTCTTCACTTCACTGTCTTCTTTACCCACGAAATAGTTCTGGAACAAACTTGGTGAGGTTGGTTTCTCTGAACGGCACCACATCAGCTGATCTGCACAGATTGAGAAATTTGTTTGTACATGTTAGAAGTGGTAATAGACAACCAGTAAAAGTAGAATTACCAACATAAATTTTGGTCTATGATTTTTTTAATTTTATATCCTCATTTTTCTGTAACTAGTAAATTTGGGAGGCTTGATTATTGCAGAGTCCAAGTAAGTTTGAATGACTTGCACAATTGCTTAAATAATAGCTGCATATTTAATCACTCTTTAAGAGGTTACACGACTATATATATATAATGTACCTGCTACCTTGCTGCTGCTGCCATTGTTGATTATTGGCGAGCGAGCGAAGTGAGCGAGCAACTCTAAGATGTAGTCTATGGAAATCCTGAATACGTGGTCCTTTAAACGCGTGATCGTTTAAACGCGATACGTCGTCGTTTAAACGCGCGCGCGCATTCCAGAACTTAGCTCGCTCGTCTATGGAAATCCTGAATACGTGGTCGTTTAAATACGTGGTCGTTTAAATACGTGGTCGTTTGCGCGCGCGCATTCCAGAACTTCGCTCGCTCGCCCAACCAATGCTACACGAGCATTTTCTAGTATGTGACCGTCCTTTTATTTTCCTCAGTCCCAATATAATTATGCCATGTAGTTGATTTAAACAAAAAATACAGAATTCCAATAACTCTGAACTTATGTTTGGGACATATTCTATTTAGTGCACTGCATACGTAGCGAGCGAGGCACTTACAGGGGTAACACAATCGAAAATCAGGGATGTTTTTGTATATATGTTTGGACGGACGTATGTCATTTTGTACTTTGACCCTCGCGTTTTTGTGTTAGTTATGTGGTCGACCCCGTCCCAAATTGCACTAAACAGAATCCTCTGGTTTAGCGATCAGTACCCGTATCACCCTAGAAATTGAATTGTTTACCGTTTTGAATTCTTTTGCGGGTGCAGTTCAAACTTGAAAACTTAAGGGACTTCCATTTCTATTCGAGTTAGTGGCAGTGGTAAGTCAATGCGCTCTTTGTCATGGCTATAAGCCGTGCGCAACAGTATTTACTTGAAAATACATTGTCCACTAGACTACTGCGAAGGTAAGTCTGTGTAGGTGCATTTCCAGTTTTGTCAAAGCATTGTGTGTTACAACCACTACTTAGCTAAAGAATATCACAAAGAAAACTAATAACGTGTATTGTTTTGTTGTTGTTTTTTCCCTTCAATTCAAGCAGTTGCAGAGAGTTGTTACTATGGCACTGAAATCCCTTTACCGTGTATGCGAAATTAAAAAACTGGACCTTATCAGTAGCTTCAGTGTTAGAAGTCAAAATCATTCATATAAAAATATTATAGTCTTTAGGCTCGCTCGCCATTTGTGCTCAAGCACATCACTAGTACATATCTACATCACATGATTATTTTTACCTGAGCAAGATACAAAATTTTGCTTGAGTTGACATCTGGCAGTAGAAACGGTAGAACAGTCAGAGCAGAGCGACATATCTATACCTGTACACATCAGAGTACTGTTAAAGACAGGAAAATCTAATTACATCACCATTACCATCGTCAATAGGAAAAAGAAAAGAAAACCTGCTGGAATGTCGTGAGGATTCTTGCTTGTTCCAGAGTATTGACCCTCTTTAATACCCAACGTTTCAAAGAGCTCTCCCTCAAGGTCTTGGATTTTGTAATGAACTCCATCTCAGTCATCAACTAAATGGAAACAAAAAATAATAATGGCCTCACATACTGCTATAACAAAAATTACTTACCATATCAATTTCTTGCAGAAAGGGAAACTTTTCAAGCATTTCCTGAAGGGAAAGGGAATTGTCCAATACTTCTATACGCCTAAACGAGAAGGAACGTTCCATCAGTTCCTTTATAATTGCATAATTTTTCTGAGACTTCTTGTATTGGACCTTCAATCAAGAAATTCACAAATTATTACTATCACTGTAATAATAATATTGTTAAGATTACTATTATTATTATTATTATTATTACTAGCAAGTATCCTGCCACACAATGCGCTTGACATATTCCAAATGTTATCATTCTCTACCATTGGTTAAGGTTACATAAGTTTCCCTCTTCTGCTCTCTTCTTGCTGAACTATTTAAGATTTTCCATTAGGATAGTGGACTTGGGTTTTGCAAAACTTTTGCCTTCTATTTTGTACTCTTTTTCTTACTTTTGCCTTCCTTTTTTAAACGTACTCCACCTTTACTCGTCTCCACCCGCTTTTAAGCTACAATTAATCACCTACTTGCCTCTACTTTCACCTCCCTTTTTAAAACCTATGCTGCCTTCCCTTGTCTATTCCACCCGCTTTTTAATTACAATAATTAATCACGGTCTACTGAATGTGACGACACTTTACCAATTCACACAATAATAATGCTTTACCAAATTGGTTTAAGACCATGAATTATTCATGAATACTAACACCGTTGTCGTCGTTACTGACACACAAGCGTACTATTATAATCATCACAGGATCATCATCTCTCATTCTCACCTGTAATGTCTTTGTATGCCGCTCATAGCTTGTTTGTCCTCTCCTGGCACCACACTGGGATATGACGGCATCATTGCAATCCCAGAATATCAGACTAAAAATAAATGCTTCCAAAATGTTCATTTCGATTCAACTCCCAAAATTCTAGGGGGGAACCCAGGGCTAGCCTCCCACTGTATGAACCCTGGTATGTATACTCCACACTGTACATGAGAGAAACAATCGTTGTATTGAGAAAGTGTAATTTGAAAATGAAAAGCAGTACAAGCACATACGTGGAATTCAGCTTACCCGGCATGGATGGTGTCACAGACCGAAAAAGACCCCAGAGTTCGTTCTCTCTCAGGTTGG
>WLWD01006343.1_pt1 | contig 20098 bp, 13 predicted proteins | sample 6712731 | NCBI WGS metagenome assembly WLWD01 (sample SAMN12718690, study PRJNA576275) | sponge metagenome | isolation source: marine sponge | host: Mycale hentscheli | place: New Zealand: South Island, Marlborough, Capsize Point | collected 2014-11-01
ATTTAGACCTTGAAGTTGCTGCCTATTGGTTTTGTTAAGTCTCTCTGCTGCATACTAAAACCTCGGGTAGAAACATCTTTCCACAAGAATAGCATAAGGAATGATGTATGTGCACGTTTAGAGGTAGCTTTAATATGGTGCACGTTGGACACCACACCCTTTCCCCACGTAGAGGTTAGGTAAAGGGTATGGCTAGCGAGACTATCCTCAAACCCATGTGAACAGTCACGCCCTGCCAGAAAAACGTCCTTGCTAAGAGCTGTGGGGTTGTAAGGCCCATCAGACGTTCTAGACTTAGTAAATAGCTATCTCTAAGATCCCGTCACTTAGTCAAATTGTGACAGGAGACAACTAAGTCCCACAACCACATATTAGATAGTTTAATAGAGACACACGAAATAAAATGAGATACAGGAAAGTAATCATGAAATAGTACCTAACTAAAATAAAATGAAAAGTGTGTGCATTATAAGTAAACCGTTATTATAGATACGATGTTCGTGGTAGAAGATATCATATGATGTGCATGCGATAGACTCCCAGGCATTCAGCTATAATGGACACCATTGTTTAGCTAAATTTGCTATGATTTATCTATTTTATGCATTCTCAACCCATAATTAAGATGCTTTTCCGCTTACCTACTTTAGCACCCATAAAATACCAGTGGTGTGTACCGAAGTAAGTTTGATTCTTACGTTTTGGGAAATAAAATTTGAAGTCAAACACACGCGGGGAGCGCGCAAGTTAAAAGGACATCTAAATAGGAACGTGACGTTAGAAAAAAGCTAACGTCACGTTCCTATTGAGCCTGCGTAGCGTTTATCGCGCGCATGTCAGAGCCTACATGAAGGGTATAGCGTCTACAGCTCCTCAGTTCTTAGTAGAGTTTGTGATTTTGATTGCTGCTCTGTGAAATGAACCGCAATAAATTTGTATTCACTGACGAAATGCTTAATAATACTCCCTCGCGAAAAGACGGATGTCCCGCAAATCTTGAATTGGACCTCCGTACTACAGGATGCGAACAAATCCAGGCCGCTGGTGGAATGCTAAAGATACCCCAAATGGCCACCTCAACAGCCCAAGTTCTTTTCCAAAGATTCTTTTACCTTCAATCTTTCCTCAAGTTCAACCTACTGGTTAGTTTCCTAAATGTTTATTAAAATGTAGCTATGCTTTCATTAAAATATTTGTTCCTTTTTTTTTTTTTTTTTTTTTAGAATGTGGCCATGGCATGTATTTTTCTGGCATCTGTAGCATCAGAAAATGAATGCCTGACCACAGAAATTATCAATGCCTTCTATCATCTGAGGCAGGAGAAAGAACAAGCTTCTAAGTAAGAAAATGTGCACATTTACAATTTCAACCAGACTATTCAATGAAATCAATGTTTTATAGATACACACAAGTTGAAAATGAACTGACTGCAGAGGGACTTGTTGAACTTGAAAGAATCATCCATGACAATGAATTTCACGTCCTCTCTGTGAGTACTTTATGTTAGCTATATGTGTAAATGATTTCAATCTTGTTCTTCTCACATGTTTTAGAAATTGGGATTTTGCACAGATGTCAGTCTACCTCATCAGGTAAGAAACATTGGATAAACCTGCCATCTCTTTATGATTTTTATTTTATTTTTGAAGCTCCTTTTTGATTATCTGAAGAAGTTGAACTTGGCAAAACACAGAAAAGTATTACACTTGGCTTGGTGAGAGCCTAACTATTAGCCAATGTATGCAATTGATAACATTTTATTGATGTGCAGGAGCTACTTGAATGACACTTTTCGGACCAATGCAGCAGTCAGGTACAAGCCTGAAACTCTGGCATGTGCCAGCATTAAGCTTGCTGCACATTTCCTTAAGGTAAGCTCTGAACAAGGCACCAGATTTTACTATATTATTCTTATATTTGTCTTTCTCAGGTTCCCCTGCCCGAAACACCTCCATGGTGGGCTCCATTCGGTGCTAATTTCTTAGACATGATGGTAACTTTTATTCATACGTAATAATTAATAATTTTTATTGCCTCTGCATTCCCACAGGCTTCCAATGTAGAGTTAATGAAATTGCGTGACAGACCCAAGCATAGTCTGAAGGATTTGAGTAGGCGTCTTGCAGAGGTGAAAGAAAGAAACCGGAAGATGTCAGAGTCAGAGACAATCTTGCCACCCTCTCAGCTTTCTGCTTGTATTTGTAAGTTATTGACAATAAATTATAATCCCATTTTATTGCTTTGTCTCTCGTGCAGCTGTGATCAACAGTACATTCCCAAATGCAATCTGCTACTCTCCACCTAAGATGATAAATGATGATACTTCAATGCAACCTAAGAAAGTACCAGGTGACCAAGCCCTCAAAGAGCCTTCCACCAGTGTTACTCACGATCCATCTGACAGTTTGAAATCATTCCCAGTTCCCTGTGGACAAGTTCGTGTCGTTGTGCCCAAGTTGAAGACTTCACTTTTTACTGCATGTGGTGAGACCAAGAGAATGTGCCATGATGTTGCCACTAACGCAACAACTACTGATAAGCCTACACAGGAGAGATATTTGTCACATCAATGTAGTCAAGCCTCCAAAAACATCTGGGTTACATCTGGTCAAGCTCACCGCTCATTACCTATGAAATCATTGTCTATCAAATGTAACCGTTCTTCTGTATCTATTACAAACTTCAATGCTCCCAATTCCACTCTGCTTGGGCGTAGAGATGCCACTTCAAGTTCATCACATGCAGAGGATCTCCCTCTCCCAAAGCGTAGTAAGAGAACTGAGTCTCAGGCACTTTCCAATGGTGGGAAAATTCACCTGGCTCATCTGGGTAAAAGAAAGTGCTCCATCAAACTATCACACATTATTCCACCTCCCCAAACCAAGAGAATGAAAATGGAATGAGAAAGAGATGGCAGACTGACAAACTCATTTCACATGCATATTCATGTTTCTAGTTTTCTTTATCATATTTTGTGGCCATCTTTTAATTCATTCTATTTTATTTATCAATTATTATACATACTTATAGTTGTTATGGTTAGTAATACCTAGCTGTCATCAATATTAAAAAATAGCATAAACTCCAATAAGCATCTCATGATGTTCTATCAAAGAGGAAAAGCTAATGTTGGCCAGCGATAAGAATCAAGTCATCCACAATGTATTTAAACTGTTCTATCCTAACCTTTCCCCAAAAATATGACCAGAAATAAGCGCAGTATCCCCTAATGGAGGAGAAAATTGTATAAGCATAATGTTTACTATGCTGTAAAACTTTTGCAAATGGACTTCATGTCAACAAGACTAGAATTCATCCCAGACCATGGAAGATCACAGAGTTTACAGCAACATGAATGGTACGCTGAAAGCATCAAAGACATTTGAATTTTAAGAAAGCGGAAGGTTTGTGGAGAGAAGTTCCAAAACAAGGCACCAACAATACTACCAGCACCCATCAACAATATAGCAGAACCAAGTGTAGGAAGTGTCAATGGTAAGGATTTAAGAATTAGGTTATTGGGCTGATATTTGATGTATTTTTTATAATATCAGGAAGTCAGTAGCTAGCACACAGCAACAGGCCTATAGTGTAAAGGTCTTTGATAATGAAGTCTTAAATAATTGGGCTTGGCAAAAAAAAATAAGGAAGAAAAACCCAAGCCACTTGTCATAATGTAGGCACATGTGCAATGACACAACAACAGATAGTTGGATCAACTCTCCTGTTGCTGGATCCCATGCCCCACAGCCAAAGTTTCTGGACGCATCCATCCAAATGTGAACCTTCTACTGGAGCTGAGAGTGCTCGGACATCATACTAACAACTCCAAAAATGACGCCCAGTACAGAATGTCGGATCTAAACACACTGCTCAGCTTAAATTTCTCTTTGATATCCGGCACTGCTGCCTTGAGCTCAGAACATTTGCCTGAGGAACATCTTTCCTGGCCGTACCACTTGCAACGCATGAGCCAGCTTCCCAATAAGGGACTCTAAGTCTTTAATGACTCCGGACCTCTTGACCTTCCACTGCTGGATCAGATCCCTCACCTCATTCAGCTCAAAGTCGAGGAATATCAGGGCCGCATCCAGTCCCTCCAGCTTTGTTCTGCGTGATAGGCAAGCCAGGTCCTGAAACCTGTCGAGCAGCTTACTCAGTGCTACTGAGCACTCCTCATTCTCCAGTGCCCCATCACCATTCAGGTAATGGATAACAAACTCTTCCTTGTGTCGTATTGAGAGGCACAAACGTTTTACATAGCTCAGACGACTATTTAATATCACCACGAGACAAATGACAATTGACATCACATGACATGGTGAGGTGTGGAATAAAACAAAAGCATAAATGAGTGAGTTCGATAAGAATGAAATGTGTCTGCCACATAACTCCCCTCCCAGTGATCTGATTAGGGAACGAAATCCCGAAGATGTTTGGGCCAGTGGACGTGGCGTCCTGAGCATGTGGTCCTTGAAGAGCCAGTAGAAGGATGCGTAGGAGAATCAGATGGAAGAGGTGATGACGGAGGAGGCGATGAAGGAGTTGAAGAAATAATGTTGATCCGGTGCCATATCTTGACTAGAAAGACGATGCTCAGTGAGCGGCCATTAACTGGTCCAGGGAGACTGAGTCGTGACGACTGTTGATATCAACAACAAAATGCTTGTCTTTCCTCTTGAGAACCTTGTAGGGACTGTTATATGGCTGTTGCAGGGGTCTTCTAGTGGCATCATGACGGATAAAGACATGTGGATAGCGCAGGGCTGATGTAAACAGAGCATTGGGCTGGGCGGGTGGGGGTAGGTTGCAAACTTTTCATTGAGGGTAGAGACGCAGCTAGTGGGCTCGACAGAGTCTTCTGAGGATGAATAATTCTCTAGGGAGTCGGAGAGAGGTGCCATAGACAAGCTCTGCAGCTGTACCACCACCAATGTCCTCCTTGAGGGCTATCCGTATCCCAAGTAGTACTAAGGGAAGTGAAATAGTCCAGTGTTCAGGAACAGGGTAGGTCTTCAGAGCTGCTTTGAGCTGTTGGTGGAAACGTTCCACTAAACCATTGGCGATAGGATGGTATATCGCGTGGTTGTAGCGATTCAATTTATATGTTTACAAATACCAAATAAACTCGGAATATTGACAATACAAACTCAGTGAGAAAGTGATGCACGTGACGACTGCAATATGACAAGACTGACAGTTCAAAGTTCAGTGTTTGGTAAAGGGTCGATGTCCATTCGAGCTCCACCACATTACTCCCCCTTCAGCGATATACTAGAGAGCGAAGAAATCAGATAGATGAACTGGCCAGTGGACGCGACGACCCGAACGTGTAGTGTGAGTAAGTCGTGGCATCTCTGTACTGGGCAGTGGTTGGTTTGAAGTGAGCGGGAGAGATGGAGGAGCAGAAGAGTTTGGCATATGTGACTGAGGAACTTGCATGAAAGCTGGCTTTAGCCTGTCAACGGAGACGGTATCTCGACGTCCATTAATGTCCACTGTATAATATTTAGCAGATCGATCCAGGACCTGGAATGGGCCGTCATAGGGAGGTTGGAGTGGCTTGCGGACAGCATCACGACGAATGAAAACATGAGAAGAGTTTTGAAGAGTGCTGGTAGTACTGTCGACAGGGTGTGCAGCAGTACGAGGAGGAGTTGCTGTAAGACGCTGCATCCTGTTCCGGAGTGCTGTCACATATGTGGTTGGATCCGGGATAGAGTCCTCTGAGTGCAGTGAGAAGAATGCGCCTGGTAGACGTAACGTTGTGCCATACACTAGCTCAGCGGCACTGCACCCTATGTCTTCCTTCAAGGTCGACCGAACCCCAAGGAGGATGAGAGGGACAACATCTGACCAATGTTCCTGGTTGGGATGACCTTTGAGTGCTCCTTTCAGCTGTCGGTGGAAACGTTCCACTAGGCCGTTGGCGGCACAAGGATGATATGCCATGGTGCGCATGTGTTTGGTCCCCAAGAGACGTGTGAATGCTTGCCATAAGTGAGACTCAAACTGATCACCCCGATCTGTCGTGACTGTGTTTGGCGTGCCGAAACGAGATATCCATGACGTGATGAATGCTTGCGCCACTGTCTCGGCTGTGCAATCTGCGATTGGGGTTGCTTCAGGCCAACGAGTAAAACGATCTACACATGTGAGGAGGTATGTACATCCGCGAGACGAGGGCAGGGGTCTGATGAGGTCTATGTGTACATGGTCAAACCGTGCGTCTGGCGTAGAGAATGTGCCTGGTGAAGATCGAGTGTGCCGATGAACTTTGGCTTTCTGGCACTGCACACAGGAGCGAGCCCAACGCCCGACGTCGCTGTTGATACCTGGCCAGACAAAATGTCGGGTTACTAGGCGTTGTGTTTCTCTTATCCCCGGGTGAGATTGACAGTGCAGACAATCGAACACGTGGCGGCGGAAGTTTTCCGGCACCACTGGTCGCGGAATCCCAGTTGAAACATCACAGAGTAGAGAGACACCATCGGACATCGCTATCGGAACTTGCTGGAGATGAAGTGAAGAGTCTGCTTGCAATGTGGAAAGAGTAGGATCCTCGAGCTGAGCGGCAGCCATGGCCTGGAAATCTATGATCGTTGTGGTATTTCCAGTGTGAAGAGCATTCACAGGTAAACGAGACAAGGCATCTGCTACTGCGTTGTCAGGGCCAGGGACATGGCGAATGTCTGACATGAACTGACTGATGTCGAGGTGTCTAGACTGTCAAGGAGAATAGCGATCCGGTTTGCTGGACATTGCAAAAGTGAGGGGCTTGTGATCTGTGAGTATGAAGAACTGTCGACCTTCCACGAAGTGTCTGAAATGTTTGACTGCTAGGTACACAGCGAGAAGTTCTCTATCAAACGCACTATAACGTGTCTTGGCTGGCGTGAGACTCTTGGAGAAGAATGCAAGTGGCCGCCATTGTCCGTGGATAAATTGCTGGAAGACTGCGCCTACTGCCGAGTCTGAGGCATCCGTCATAATGCAGGTTGGTGCTCCCAATTGCGGATGAGATAGCAGCGCGGCGTTGGCTAGAGCCGTCTTTACAGCAGTAAAGGCTGTCGTAGTATCTTCACTCCATACCAAAACTTTAGGAGAAGCTCCAGAAAGAAGACGGTTGAGCGGATGCAGCAGGTTGGCTACATTGGGAATAAATCGTCGGTAATAATTTACTAAACCAAGGAACTCTCGTAACTTGCGCTTGGATGTTGGCCGAGGAAATTCACGAACAGCTTGGATTTTATTCTCCAGTGGACGAATACCTGTGGAATCCACGTGGTAACCCAAGAAGTCGAGTGACGAAACTCCAAACACGCTCTTGTGAATGTTGATAAGAATGCCATGATCGTCTAGACGTTGCAGCACACAGCGGAGGTGTTCCATATGTTCCTCTCGAGAAGAACTGGTGATCAAGAAATCGTCTATGTATGGATAGCAGAAGGGCAAGCCGTGCAGCACCGGGTCGATGAACCTTTGGAATGTTTGTGCCGCGTTCCGCAATCCAAAGGGCATGCGTAAAAATTCAAAAAGACCAAAAGGTGTGGTAACAGCGGTTTTAGGTACATTTTCAGGAGCCACCGGAATTTGGTGGTATGCTCGGACTAAGTCTATGTGAGTGAAGATGACTGTTCCTTGTAGATTGGCAGTGAAGTCATGTAAGTGAGGTATCGGGTATCGGTCAGGCACGGTAAGTTTATTGAGTGCACGATAGTCTCCACATGGGCGCCAATCTCCTGGCGTGCGCTTCGGCACCATGTGGAGTGGAGATGCCTATCGGGGATGGGCCGGCGACATTGGTCGCCGCTAGCGACCGGCGTGGAAGTTTAACTTTTTTCAAAAAATAGGTTTACAAATACCAAATAAACTCGGAATATTGACAATACAAAACTCAGTGAGAAAGTGATGCACGTGACGACTGCAATATGACAAGACTGACAGTTCAAAGTTCAGTGTTTGGTAAAGGGTCGGTGTCCATTTGAGCTCCACCACAGGTATGCCATGGTGTGAATGTGGTGAATTCCGAGAAGACGAGTCAGCTGTTCCCAAAGAGTGGATTCAAACTGTGGTGATCATAGATGGGACACCAAACCAGGAAATCCATCCACTCACAAAGGCTTTGGCCACAGTCTCGGCCGCGATGTTCACGAGGGGAATGGCTTCTGGCCAGCGGGGAACCTATCAATGCAGGTGAGCATGTAGCTGAATCCCTGAGAGGACAAAAGATGACCAACGAGATTGGTGTGAACGTAGTCGAATTGGATACCAGGTGTGGCAACGAAGAGGGAGGTGTGACAGTATGCAGAGGCGGCGCCGACGGTCCGGCCACTCCAGCTATGGCCGGACCACTTTTTTTGTAGGTGGATGTGGTCAATTTATTGCGCGCTAGGTTGAAAATCGTTTGCACTGCGCACACTGACTGCTATGGCAGCATCCTGCAGCTCTATTACTGCTCATTCTTCAACCATGGTGGAAGATTTACCTGAATCCCCACATCAGCAACAATCTTATGAATCTTCATGTTCACCAAGAATATACTGACAACATCAACTTGACAGAATTTGCCAATGATTTTGTAAGCAGAGGTGATCGAAGAATTCAACTATTTGGACACTTTTAGAACCTAGACATTATATTATCTTATTAAATGGTCAACATTATTTTTGTTTTTTACATTGTAATTGTTCATTAATCTCTTAATTATTGTTGTTATATCATTACTATTACAACTATATAACTTGATACCAGAATACAAGTAAGAAATGAAAAAGAATGATATCAATAGTTCAATTTAGTGTAAGTAAGTACTGTAAAAGTGAGAGGAAAAAATGAAAATGTGCAGATAGAGTAGCTTGCTGGTGGTGCAGTCCAGATTTGCTACTGCATTTCCCTGTTGCACTGCGATATACAGAGACCCTCTGGAAAAGATGACTGGTGGAACTCACTTCACCTGACTACTGCCTCAGTTGATTTTCCAGCATCTACAAAAAGTGAAGTAGGTCTCTATAGCAATTAATTAAAATATTTTAACCTCAAGCCACACCCACTTCCTGGCCTGACCACCTAAAATTTGCCAGAGCTGCCTCTGGTATGTCAATGGACCTTGGATTTCTGGCACTAGAGACATGCTCGAGTCCATGATCGTGAGTCAGCCTTGATGCTTGGCCAAACGAAGCGGGTTGTCAAGAGACACTGTGTAGCACGGATGCTGGGATGAGAAAGGTTGTGTAGGGAGTTCAAAACAGCGCATCAAAAGGGCTGAGGAACAACTGGACGAGGGGACCTGGTAGATACATCACATAAAATCATGTCGAGGGGTCCGACACGCAAGAAATCTCGTACACCTAAAATTCACGCGAAATCTTGAAATCCAGTAATCCACACGTGAAATCCAGAAATCCACCGAAATCCAGAAATCCACACGCGAAATCCTGAAATCCACCTGAAATCCAAAAATCCATACGTGAAATCCAGAAATCCACACGTGAAATCCAGAAATCCACACGTGAAATCCAGAAATCCACCCGTGAAATCCAGAAATCCACGTGAAATTCGCTCCAATCCTCCAGGAGTCCTTTGGGAAAATACCCTCTGAAGTCCAGTGAAGAAATTCTGCCTGCACTTTGAGAATTTTACAAGAAGCAGGTAAGTTAGTAGGTTGAGGGAGAAGGGAGTGACCAGCCATCCCATGATTATTTCATAACTCCTGGCCAACCAGGGTTTTTCCTAAGTATTTCCAGGCCTGGGCCTGACTTGCTGGCTACTTTTGTTATCCTAAACGTACATTCCAATTGATCCAGTTAGCCAATGACAAGTGTCACAGTGAAATAGCAAAGCCTTAGTCTATATTTGTGTTCATGACCCCCTACTATATATATATATATAGCTACTTCATTATTTTCTTGTTCCTAAGAACAATTACGTGTTTGTATATAATTCAGTAATTGGTGTATAACTAATTGTTAAGTAAGTTTGCTGGATCAGAACGCTTGCTATTAGACTTACTTTTGTCAGTGATACTAGAACAAGTTTTTCTTCTTTTCGGACAATTTTGAGAATCTGTAGGCTCATTTCTCAGGCTCAGACCCTTCTGCTGTTCACGCTTCTTCATTTCCTTGACAAACTTTTCAATAGTACAACGGTGACCTGGTGGAAACTTAAATTTTCCACTAGATTTTCCTACACAAGCTAGTCTACACTGAGGGTCTTCTGAATGATTTTAATTGACGTACTCCTCAATCTGCTGTACTGAGTTACCTGGATTGGAGCTGACATCCATTTCTGCTATTATCGATAAGGTGTCAAATCCAGATACCATGAAACAGTTAGCTATATATTCAGGAAGCCTTGTCTTCATAACTTTAATAGCCTCAGCCATTTCTAATAATAGATCGAATGGGCTATTTTTCCACTTACACTCTGTCTACAAAAACTGTGTAGCAGTACAAGTTTGCACGCATTCAATAAAGTAACAGCTGGTATCATTACCACAGCAATACAACTATTGTTCTAAAAACTGCACAGACCCCTTAGTCAGCTAGTATGTGGGCCAGCAATATCTCAAATGGTAACAATCCTATTACTATTGTATAGAGGCTATTAGAAATCACTGAATGATAAATTTTACCTTAGGGTGGTATTAATGTCACCTCTTTAGTGCCTGGATAGTTTAAGTGATACAGTAATCTGAGAACAAGAATTAAGAATTTTTTTTATTGCAATGATATTAGCTATAGTTTATAATTATAGAACCAGTAAGTAGTGACATTCGTCGTCAAGTAGCAGCAAGCACACAAGGAGCAAATTCTTTGTCAGCTTAAGGAGCACAACTACTTTGAAATACATGTGGCTACCAATGAAGGTGGCATACTGTCTTCCAATATTCGATGCCCAAGGCCGTCGGAACCGCTGAGGCTGGTGAGGTTTCGGCCTCACCACTTTTTTGCCGAAGTGGGCGTGTTTTTTTTTGCGCGAGCGCTTATTATCACGTTGCTTTTTAGCTTAGGTAAAATGGCATCGATGTTGGAGTCCAAAGGTGAACTATGATTACTTAATTTTCCACACCATTGACTTTGCTTACTAAACTCAAATTAGTATTCTATTCAATTTATTTACACTTTAAATTTATATAAACTTATGGAAGTCTCCCTGTCAAACGTCCTGTAATGAGTTTCTGCTGGATTTATCTTCTTAGAGAAGAATGTGCATGAGTTTTCGACCCATTGCTGAAGAACTGCACCAACAGAAGAGGAGGAGGCATCTGTCATGAGACAGGTTGGGGCATCTGGCTTGGGATGAGCAAGAAGAGTAGCTTCAGCGAGGACTTCCTTTGTCCTGTTGAAGGCTGAGATTGCTTCTTCAGTCCAAGTGAGAGGGGTGGACTTGTCCCTGGGATGGGTCAATAGCTCGTTGAGAGGTTGGAGAATGGATACACATGAAGGCAGGAACTGATGATAGAAGTTCACGAAAGCTGTGAACTCCCTTAGCTTGCACTGGGAGGTAGGCTGTGGGAAAGAACGAATGGCTTGGACTTTGACTTCTAAAGGTCGTATCCCCTGGCTCCTGACGTAATGGCCGAGGAAATCGAGGGATGGGGCACCAAACACGCACTTAGCAGTGTTAATTGTAAGTCCGTAATTCTCCAGACACTGGAGTATATGGCAAAGATGCTGGAGGATCTCACCAGGGGACGAACTGGCAACAAGAATGTCGTCCACATACCTGAAACAGAAATCTAAGCCACGTAACACCTGGTCGAGGAAACGCTGGAAGGACTGTGCTGCATTACGCAACCTAAAGGGCATGCGCAAGAACTCAAACAATCCGAATGGTGTAATTATGGATGTTGGGGTTGTAAGTCCCAACAGGCAATGAATGTTTGTTTCCTTCCCAAAGGACAACCTTGGTAGCAAAGGCACACACACAGCAAGCTAGCTGTAGAGGCTGTGTGTGACTTTACTTGTTCTTATTTCTGTTTGTAGCTTCCTCAACTCCACCAGGAACAAAAGGGAGGAGGAATCGCTCTAGCTATATTAGCTAACAGTTAACTGCTGACAAGATTCAACCAGATACATTTCTTTCACTTTATTACTTCGTCAATCATTCAACAGCGTGAACAGTGACTACAAGAACGAAAATTTAATAAACGCACATCAGTGTGCGTTAAATGAAACAAAAAGAGTAATTCATAGATAGCATGAAACAAAATATATGTTGCATGAAATGATGATAATAATAATTACGTATGTTGGTGTTCATACCCTGAACAATGGAAGTCTTGGGTATGTCACTTGGCTCTACTGGGATCTGGTGGTAGACACGTACTAGATCCAGCTTACTAAAATCCTGAATGCGAGGGATAAGATAACAATCCGGGGTGGTACAATTATTGAGGGTACGATAATCTCCGTAGGGGCGCCTATTTCCAGGTGTCTTCTTAGGAACCATGGGTAAGGGTGATGCCCAACAACTCGAGGATGGGCGTATGATTCCCAACTGGAACATGTGCTCAAACTCACAATGAGCGGCCTTGAGACGCTCAGGTGCGAGTCGACGGGCTCAAGCTACTTCTGGGGGGCCAGTTGTGGGGATGTGATGAGTGACGTCATGTCAAGGGGGATGATCAGCAATGCATGGTCGTGTCACTGATGGGAACTCACGAAGCAGAGCAGCAAAATCGTTAACTGGCTCCTTTGGCTGTAGTGTAGGAAGAAATTACACTTATGTCAGCACCAGTGTCCACTAAGAATTGCATGCCAGAAATGTGATTTGTAATGTAAAACAGGCGACTAGGCGATAAGCCACCAGCGCTCGTCGCCGCTAGCAAGGGGCCGGGGTGTCTGACATATCGCAGAGGGGCTTTCATTTCCTAGCAGAGGTGCCATATTTGACATGATGCCAGCAAGTGGAGGCATTCGTGAGAGATGAGAATAATGAACGAGACAGTGAGGCGTGAGAAGTAGAAGATCAGTGCGGAGAATGACGTGACGAGGATCAAGGCCGTTGATAAGTCTGTAGAGACTTCATTACTTGTAAACAAGCAGCTTCTGTGTGTAGTAAGTCAATCTCAGGTGAGGATGGTGGACAAGTAGGGGGGATGAACAGCAGGACCCATGGAATCCTTATGGGTGGAGAGGGAATGGCCACACTTCAGGGCTTCAGACCAAAGAGAACCAAAGTCATCTTCAGACCAGCGTAAAGATGGGCCTTCACCACCTTGACAATCTCATGCCATCATAGTTGAGAGACTGAAGCAGGACTTGCCAGTGTTTCATGTCTCACCACTTAGCTGCTCCAGTGGATATGACCCCCAGCTAGGGCTCGGCTTAACCATTGCAATGACCTCCAACTCTAGTTGCCTCAGGTGATCAGCCATTCCAGGGCCTTTCAAACCACTCAGAGCACAGTCCCTTTCTCAGTGTGGCTAGTAACGAAGCAGAGCTCACACCTCTGTGTCCCCACCTTCTGAGCTGAAAAGTTCATTACGTAAAGAGTGGGGTTGACTCACGACCACCTCTTATTTCCAGTCAAGGTAACCTGCCTAAGAAATGCCAAGTCATACTGAACCCAGCCTAGGCCTTCTAAACCTGTCTGGCCTGCACTATAAGGTTCAGGTATGACAGCATCTCCAGGAGTACCTGAGGTTCCGCGGAGGCCATCACCAAAAACGTAGGCACTAAAACACTGGACCCACATCAGTATGTTTGTAACCTTTTAGCCTGCTTTGCTGCTCTGTCCTTCCCCTACTTGTCAACCCTCTACTGAGCCAGAAATTCAGGCAACAGCTCCCCCATTTCAACATACTCCCAACGTAGCACCTTTGCGGTTAACTTCTGGTGAATTGGTGGCATGCCCTCTTCAATATAAGCACTTCCAGCTTTCTGCTTCAGTGTTGTCACTGCCAGTGGCAACAAGTTGGTGAGCGCCGCCATCAAGAATGGGCCACTCTCTCCTGCTGCCCTCTCACACTGTGGTAGCCTCGCCAATGCTGCTACTGTTCACATCTTTCCCAGCACTCCTGCGTCTGCTGCCTGCCTGTACCTACATTCCACAAAAAATCACAGTGAGCCACATACATTCCTTCTTCCATAAACCCCTACCCTGCACGGGGTGCCATCATGCAGACCATTGAGCACGGTACCATTATGCAAGCCCCCGAGCTGGGCGGCCTCATGCAAACCTCCAGGCCAAGTGCCCGGGTAGTGTGGTGAGGATGTTACGTAATACCCCAAAAGTTTGCAAAATGATGGGTGATGATTTGGAAACTGCCATCACTACTACAGATCAAAGCTGCTGTTCAACAAAAGTGGTCTTTTAATGCAGTTGTGAGTGTCCTTGCTTGCCCATTTGTATGTACACATTAAAGCAGTATCGAATATAAAACAAGGTTTGATTAATGTCATTTCGTATTATTTATTGATATATTGTGCAGGGGATCTGAGGGACCCACAAAGGAGCCCCTTGCCTCAGCAGGAATCAGTGAAAATAGCAAGGGGCAGTTAGAGTTCTCCCTGATCAGGGATGATGGGGGGCTGGGAAGGGTGTTCGATAATGCTTATAATAAAGCAGGGGGAAGCACAAGTGGGTGTGTGCAAGAGTTTGCGAGGGAGCGTACATGGTGGCGCCCTGCTCGGGTTGGCATGAAGGCACTTAGCGTGAGGGTTGGGATGATGGCACCCTGCTCAGGGGTTTGCGTGAGGGTGCCTGGCTCGGGGTTTGGTATGATGGTAGCCTGCTCAGGGGTTTGCATGCTAGCACCCTGCTCGGGGCTTGCACAGTGGCTCACAGCTTGGGGGTTAGTATGAGGGCAGTATTGAAAGACAGAAACCACTATAAAGTTAATGAAGCAGCCGCATGTACTAGCCATTTGGTAAATTAGAACAAACTCTCACCTGGACTTTGTCAATTTGAAGCACAATTAGAAATTGGAAGGACACTGTATATAAGGCACTCTTCTCACATCAAAATGACAGAAGTCCACCACGGCAGCTGGAAAAATAGCTCAGTCTACACAGAATGCAGATAAGTAACTATGTTGCATTTGCAGAGTTCTGTTTCAAAGATGTGCAACATATTATATGTGTCATTGTTACTGATTTGGGACCATATCACAGTGGGAGTGTTCTTGTCAGAAAGAGGTGCTCGTTGCACAATGAAGTCCTCTCTCTGTGGTGGCTCTTGGTATTATTGTTGCTATGTCAGGTTCATCTTTACCTATCACTATCTCATTCAACCTCACTCTGTTCTATCAAAGTCAACAAGAAAAGGAGCTTCAGGTGTACTAGGATTAGCAGATGTCCTCATTGAAACCCATAATGGTTAGTCAGCCCCTCTGCCAAATAGCATAAAAGCTTATTATGGGGAGGTACAAGAATAATTACCTTGGGATTCATCATTGATGGAGTGTTAATGAGTCTAATGATTATCATTATATATTTGTAAATCTCTTGTATCTAGTTCTGATTAAAATATTAGTGTCTGAATCAGGTCCTACACACATTGAATCCTACCACTAAGGCTCAATAAATGATTTTTCAAATTTTCACTATAATGCTATTCCCTAATTCTCATAAACTCAACCCAAAATGTTTTGAGTTCCGCCTATAATGCTTGAAATTCACCATAAAATTATCAACATTTTTAAAATGAAAGTACAAAAAAATGTTATAACTCATGTCTATAACTAATTTGGAGCATAATTGAAGTTTCAATACAATCTTCCATTGCAGAAGTAAAAGCAATGAAAAAACAACAACTTGCTCTGCAGCTGCAGACTGAAGGCTATTAACAGTATCAGTTAGCAAGCAGCAGAAATATGCAATGTACCTCCCTCACGTCATCAAGTACATTGTCTCCAACTGGATGTTTTTCTGCATCATACTTTTTCAACATGTCAATAATTTTTGTTTTGTTTTGTTTTTAGCTGATTTGAAGCTAGAAATTTTGTTGTTGTTTTTACCAGTAACCATGTTTAGTTGATTTCAAGTGTTGAAGTATGATAGCTAGACTCTTAACAGAAACAGGCTCTCTATAGGCATCACAAAATAACTTTTAGCTGGTATTGAAGAAAAATAGTAAACATCCTACACTAATGGCACAGCAATGTACTAGTAATCACAATAGTAGAAGAATGAAGACTCAACAAGAGCTTCTGCGTGCAGATCACAATTCACAATAAGCAATATCGTCATATCACTTTACCTAATCATTTGAACTTAATTATATTCATATGCACTCACCCACTGAAACCTGTACCATGTCATTGATCATAAATTGTGTTGTAAATGTATGTAATGTTACCTCTATCAAGTTTTATTGTAATTGGCAATCTGTTGCTGCGCAAATTACTTCGACCTAAGGTGGATATACCACGAAGGCATAGTATCCTTTCCGACCTAGGCTTAGTATGCAATTTCAGCTGCGTTGGTTGCTATCAAGCTTGGTAGGGTGTGGTCCTTCGAGTTAACCGAACATTCTGTCTGTGCGCCTTACAACCCGCAGACAAAGTTAATATGATAGGCATCACAATGACTGAGCCGTTGATAACTGATCTTTTTATAAATGTGAAGTTTACTACATGTTATGAATTAGGCTTCGATGTGTTGATATCATATTCCACAAAATTGTCTGTAACGTAAATATTATGTCAGCTGCTTCATTTTTAATTGCCTTTTAACCAATGAGCTGTGAAGTTATAGGACATAATGTGTGCACTTAGTCATTGTGAATTTATCTCATCTAATCAATGTGCATTTAGATTTTAATGAAAGGGTTGTGATCTGTACCAAGCAGAGTACTCACAAGCCTAATCTTAGTGCAGTGACCAACCTCACTTTCGTAGGGTTACTACAGTTACTAATGTGTATGGTAGCTCCTAAATTTATGTTGAATGACTGCTTAAATGCAAGTTAGATGGGGTTAATCCCAAGAGGAGGCGTAGTGAACGGTTGCCTGGTGGGCGCAATCACACTAGGTACCATGTGTGAAAAGAAAACATGCTGCTAGTATTCTAAGCAGAGAGACCTTGTTTCAGAGAGATCATGTCCAAACACAGTGAAGATGCTGATAATCACAACCCGATAGCCCCCATTGAATCACCTGTATCGAGAGGATTGTGACTGACACTCACAGTTTCACCCAAGCGAGTGCAGTTACCCCAGCTAGCGGTGGTAGCGATGCAGGTAGGAGCCCTATGTTTGATTGATTTTGCTTCTCCTCTCTCTCCATCTCATCCTGACTTCTCTTTCAGACCTGTCTTGGTCATAAAGAGAATGCTACCCCCTTGGTGAGCACTGGTGGAGTATTTCTCCTTGCTTTGCTTTCTCACTCTCCCTATGGTGTTCCATAGGTGCTAGTGGGGTATGTTCTTTATTGTTAGTCTAGGCTCCCAGACCTGTGTCTGTGGGCATGTGCAATCCATGTGCTGTATTCATGTATTGTTTTTGTATGCACGAGCCTAAGGAGTTTGACCCAGATAGCTACATCTGCCCACTCTCCCAGGTTCGTCAGGTGCACGGGAACAAGGTAAAAAGGTGCTTTTACCAGTTGTTTACAGTTGATTTCACTATTATGCCATGAGATAATGAAGTATGAGTGAATTGCTTTTTATGGTGGGAGGTGACACTAAGTAGTGATTGTAAGCATTGTAGTATTCCCCTGCAGCAGAATAAATATAATAATGGGAATGGACCATGAACTGATGTCCCAGTGATAGAAGTCTCATGTATGTTCTGCAGGAGGAACCAGTGCTGGGGCTTACACGTATACTAGTCACTTGCTAGCTCTCGATAGTAAGTGACCCAGGAATGTGCTATTAATTCTGGAGGTGCCTGGGTGGAGCCACACTAAGTCCCCGATGTCACCTGGGCCAGAAGCATCCGTAGCCAGCCTCCAGGACAACGCCTACCACTCTTATAAGGGTCTGCATAAGGGATTCTAAATTGGCTTTGAGTATGGATCTTTTGTCAGTGTAAATACCAACTTAACATCGTCATAAACTTCCTGTAAGAGTCAAGAGCATAAGTTAACATGCAAGCTGTCCTGTGAACTGTATTGCCAGTATTGATACATTGGTCCTTACAAAATTTCAATAGACTTGGTTGATAGAGGGGGCATGGGAGGTGTCGACAGTCAGGCCACTCGGGCAAGAGCCCGAGCACGAGCCCGAGCATTTATTATCAATATTCTCGAATTAGTATTTTTGGTGGGCATGGTGCATTGGCAAATTTGTGTGACCGCTTGGTTGAGACAGTTTCTTTTGGTCTGTGGATTTGGTATCTGTTGAAAACGTTTGCCTGACACCCCTCCCTGGATCCTCCCCTGTTATACCTAAGCAGATGAGAGAGTAATATGACTAGGTCGCTAGGTCAGGTGCTTTGATGTTCAAGGAGCTTTTAGGACAGTTCTAGTACACCCTGAGTTGCTTGGTCACAGGTTGCTCAGTATGAGATGGCAGGGCAATACTTTTGTGGAAATAGTTCTACCACTTGGCCTTCTCTCTGCCCCAAACTGTCATGAATAGAATAAAATATAAAGTTATAGTTGAGTTTATTATACACTGTTTAGGCTTCAACAATCACAGTCCACAGTCAGGCCCAAGTTACTAAGCTAGGAAATCATGGCCTCTACTTAAAGTTAGTTACAATTAAACCACAGTTAGTAGGATTTACAAATATTATGATAATGCTAAGTAACAGTAATAAAGCATTAATTTATATGAACCAGCTTCCCTAGAGCTGCTAAATCAGCTTCCTAGGGCTAGCTGCTTACCCAAGTGAATAGAATAAAATATGTTATAATAGCTCTGTTTACTATACACTGTTTAGCTTCAATAAAGACAAGGTCCAAGTGCAGTCTTTGTATTCTTAGGTATTCCTAGGCGCATTCAGCTGGATACTCAAACTCCTGTCCTCAACAAAATTACAGTGATCCAGATGTAGATTAACTTTAATAAATGGGAGCCATTATATACCATTAATCAGCTCAGGCATGCTTGTTGTGTGATCAAGCCTGGTAGAGTGTTCTTCAGTCACATGATAGACCTGTCCAAGAGGGTGAAGGAGCTGCATCAAAAAGTATGAATGCTGGGTTTCGTTCTGACCTCAGGTGGTGGGAGTGTTTTCTTTCTATTTGGAATGGGTCATGTGCCTTTTCCTAAGGGAGTCTAAATTGGGAGTGTGGAGCATAAACCTCCACTGGGTATCTGCCACCTTCACATTGAGAGTGGCCTAACAACCCATTCCTGTCTTTCTTATGCAGACTGCACTACTTCTGGAGTAAACCAGACCCTGTCGCCGACCTCCTGACCTTGGCCACGGAATGTTAGCAGACATGGTTGAGCAGAGTCGCTGCCACCAGAGTCAGCAGTGCACTTAAGGATGAGTGTATAGATTAGCTAGCTACCCAGACCTTGAGAGGGGTGGCAGTAGTCAGGCCAAATAATTATCCACACACACACACACACAGAAATGACTACAGAACTGACTAACTCTCCACATGTGGACAGCCGTACTATATAAAACCGTCCACGGGCGGAGCTAACTTAACACGCATGCTTATAACGACAATGTCCTGGTGACACACACATATAAATGTCTCTTGAATGTTCTACAAGTTCATGTGGGAGTGGCTTCTTCCGGCTGCTCGGCTACTTCCACAGACCCAATCAGCTGAAGGAGGTGGCTGCTAACTATCACGCCATTATTGCTGAGGGTGATCAAGGGTATTTGGGACCAGGATAGTGACGACCCCAGGCCACTGTGGACAGCTTGTTGCCTTGCCTTCTTTGGGTTCACGAGGGCTAGTGAGTCAATAGTCCTTAATTATTATCAGAGCTATGACCCAACCATCCACTTATCTTTGAGCGATGTTACAACCCAGCCGATCCTGGGATACTGGGAGTTCGACAAAAGGCATCACATTTTGTCACTCTTGTTTGGTAAATTGGTCTCTGACATATGCCCCATGGCCACAATCTTGGCATATAGAGGTCGCCAGGGTTGGCGGGATAGACGGCTCCTATAATTATAGAAGAAAATCAATATATTGTTTTTTCCTTTCTTATATACATAACAGAAGAACATAAAATGAGGTC
>WLWD01002909.1_pt1 | contig 20060 bp, 17 predicted proteins | sample 6712731 | NCBI WGS metagenome assembly WLWD01 (sample SAMN12718690, study PRJNA576275) | sponge metagenome | isolation source: marine sponge | host: Mycale hentscheli | place: New Zealand: South Island, Marlborough, Capsize Point | collected 2014-11-01
GTATGTTACTTTAACATAAAAAATATGTCATATTGATGCATCATTTTTGACATGTTTTTTTATGTTATTTTGACATATAATTTACATGTCGTTTTAACATTTTTGTTTTTGTAACTATAACATATGTTAATGTTAAATTAACATTAACACTGTTTATAATAACATTTATTTGAGTTAATATAATGGTCAGTATGTTACTCCAATTAACATACATTATTGTTATTATAACAAATATTATGTGAGTATAACATTTAGTGGCTTAATAGCGAGTCTTCTTTTCTGTAAATAAAACATTGTTTAATGTTATTTTGACATATTTTTGTGGTTATTTTGACAAATGCTTGTTATTCAAAAAATTATATTTATTATAATAACATGAAGTTATGTCATTACAAGTTACAATCATTGTCAGTACAACAAACTGTGTCACTTTTGCTTATTCTTGTCAGGTCATTTTAACATTAAAATGTCATATATAAGTTAATTGACTGTCAAAACAAAAACAACTATTGTTATGTTAACGTAGTTTCAGGTCAAATTAACAGTCAGTAATAGTAAATATAACAACTGTTAACGTGATAATATTCTTTTAAACAATATTGTTTCACTTGAATTCATTACAATCATAAAGAACAAAAATAATGAATAAATGACATAAGTAAATTAGTTTAGTTTGCTGTTGACAAATAACTTTCCAAAGTGGAAGTTATATTGGAATATGTGGCACTAAGATGAGTTGCTGAGTTAATTGTTAAAAGTTTGTTTTCAAGAAAAAAATATAAGTCTCTCAATCGTGAGTGATATTCAATATCGTAAAAGTAATGAAATGCCAAAAGTACAAACACACCCTGCAATATCCCAGACACCTCCAAATGTATAACTTGTTCCACCACTACGAAATACTGCGTAGATAATTCTTCATCCATTAATCGAACAAGGTGTGGCTGGTTAGTTTCACGATCGGCAATTTCACTTGGTGGAGTCCCTCTCTATAGCAAGTTAAAAAACAACAACAAAAACAAACACACACAAAAGAAAACGTTACTTTTTGCCACTCAATTTTTTTAAGTCTTATAAGGATGAAGAAAAATGATATTATTACTAATTAGCTACTACAAAAATAAATAATAACTAATAATAATTATGAAATTACGAAATTTATTAATTAACTGTAAAAGTACTTGAAAAGGAATAAGAAAAAATATTTAGATCCTAATGCAACATAATTATTTTGAAAGCAACTTTGCCGTGCATTAAATGGAAATCTAAATCTTGCACTTACTTTTCCTTCCATTACTAAATGAGGAATGTTATTAGAGTCATGATCTGGTCTCTTCTTCCTAGAGTTTGGGATAAAAAAATAAGCCAAGCATCGCAACACTGTTAATGCCTCCGCCTCTGCTATAAAAGATAAAATATAACAATTATTTATTGTGCACATGATGAAATAATGATACTTACCTTCATCATTGGAATCTAAATCTCGAAGCGCATGCTGAAGCCTTGCGGGTTTATTGTATGAAGAGGAAGCATAGTCCAAAACAGGTTTTTTCCATACATCCCAGGCTTCACTAAACCTGTCGAATATGTTATCTTGCCCAACCATGAGATCAAATTCATAATAAATCTATACAATAATGATAATATGTAAAGAGTTTCCACTACAAAAGTATAATTTAACAACTTACGCCTTTAATGCGTTTCAAATGAGGATACTCCATAATTATTTCTTCAGGTTGCATGCCATTATTAACTAATTCCCGCCTAGTTTTAAATGTTCTTTTTATAAGTTCCCTCAGAATATCTTGCTTGGGCTTTGACTTGGCCACTTCTTTTTTTAGCAGTTCTTTATTCCTTTCGGCTGACACGTCATCTTCCACATCAACGTCAACGATGGCATATGACCGTTTAGGTGTATCAAGTTTTAACCTTTTTGGTTGTGGCATACTATGTGAACGCTTTCGGTTAACATTTTGACACCTGACATATATATACTGCTTCCATGAATTCTAAAGAATTAGTAAATAAATATTTAGTAAGAATGATTAAGTGTTTAAACTTGAACTTACACTCTCCTTAAGAAAACTATACTTTCTTAACAGGGATTCTGCCACAACACCGCAGTCTCTCATTGAAGGATTAGGTAAATATGTACACAAAACTGTAGCCAAAACGCGAACAATATACTTCCGGTCATCTTCACCAAGTCGCTTTTGTTTAAGGTTCTCTTCAGTACTTGCTCGAAATACTGATATAGGAAAAGGATTTGGTACCTGAAAGACATAAATTAAGTAATTTGGAAATCATAATTTACAATGAAATATCCTATGTAGGCAATCCTTACCTGATGTGTTCTGGCTCGTCCTATACTTTCCACTGAGCAAACACTCTAAAATACAACAAACCACATTAGCTGTAGAGTGGTAACTTTTTTTTTTTTTTAACTAACGTGATTCGGTGTAGACTGTGTTGAAGATGCAACCGATTGCACATCAGATGATGAAATTATCACCTACATAAGAAAAAAGTGTTAAGTGCTATATGGGATTATCAGCAAAATAATTACTGTTGCGTCAATGGATGTTGGACTTTTACTTCGACAACCGTCCCCCTAACCAATAAAAACATTCTACTTCAAAACAATAAATGTTATATAAGCTGAATAATTACCTGTTCATTAACTTCAACATGATCCTAATGGGAATAAAAGTTGCAAACACATCTTCAAAAAGGATTAAACGCTTACCTTGCCTTGGTTGTATTTAGCCAAAACACTCCTTATTGCTGTGTAAACTTTCACCCGAGTACCAAAAGGCTTACTAATGACCTCTTTTAAGCAGTCAGGCCCAGGGCATGCTGCAAATGCTTGCAGGATTGCTTCACCATCCATTTCCTGATCTACAAGACCTCTCACGCTAGAACCCACAGTTAAGAAAAGTGCAAGCTTACCTGCAAAAGCCTTGGCAACTTGTGAAGAGAACCCCTTTTCAATTAGCCACTCCCCCACACCATCTACATCAAGTTCTTCCATGTTCAAAACACTTCAGCCAGTTTCTGAACTCTCTATTCTAGACTCTCGTTTCACCGTCCACGCGCCACGGTGATGTGACCACGATTAGATCACGCGTCATCAACTTTGGTCATGTGATTGGTAAGGGGTCGACACGGCTCTATTCTGGAGACAGTTAAACAGTTGAGCTTTGGGGATGGTATTTCAGTGCAGGTATTGTTCTTTTCGCTCTACTACCTGGAAGGTGCATATGAGGCACACTTTTGAGTGTCATTCCTCCACTCCAAATTTTCGTTACCCTTGTGGAGTTTCAGGCTGCATCCAAACATTTTCAACCTATTCTGGCATATCGTCGCACCTGCGAAGAAAGCATTGGACGAATTTAGAATTGTTGGAATTAGAAAGAGAGGTTACTGGACAAGATAAATATTTTCTCCCTCACAATAATGAATACGGAGAGGAAGAATTAAGTGATGAGGAGCTCAGTGAAGCCACAGCTGTCCTGGAAGAAGCTACTTGTACCTCTGCAAATAGACAAAAAAGTGTAGCACTACTGCTTCTCACACTCAAGGAGAAATATAAAGTCACTCAAACAGCTATTGACTTTACTGTAGGGCAGTTGAAAGAAATTATAGAGTATATGTTTGACGATGTGAAAATGGCAGTGGAAAAAACACTGGAAGTTGACAGAACCGTTATTGAAGAGTGCTTTGATGCGAATCCATTTCAAGGATTAGATACAGAATATCTCCAAGCAAAGTTTTATCGAAAACACTTTAGCTTAGTGGTAAGTTCTAAAACATGCATTAGGACAATTCATGTTTATTCCGATCAATTTCATTGCAGGAACCTATTACGATAACACTTGGAACAGATTTGGTATCAATTCAAAAGGGAAACAAACGACAAATACAAGAAAAGGCTTCTACTTTCCAGTATGTGCCACTGTTAGAAGGATTAGTGGGATTGCTTAAAAAAAAGGAAATATTTGATGAGGTAAATTTTTTGAGTGTTTCAGTGCATGCACATATGGAAGATAATTATTTATTTAATAGTACGTGAATCCACATGAATACATTTTTATATTTTATTAGATTATGCGAGGGCACAGTCGAACTGATGAGTATATAGCCGATTTCTGTGATGGAGATTTATTCAGAAATCATAACATATTTCAACATACCAATCAGAACCTTCTTCAGCTCGTAATGTACTTTGATGAAGTAGAAGTGTGCAACCCCCTCGGTGGACATTGTGGTATTCATAAGCTAGGTGAGTGTGCACACTTTAATAAATAAATAACTAGTCTACTTCTATTTAGTTCTAAAGCACGCACTTATGCTATACACACTCACTTATGTGTTTAGTACAGACGCACTCACTTATGTGCTTAGTACAGACGAACTCACTTATGTGCTTAGTACAGACGCACTCACTTATGTACTTAGTACTACTGCACTCACTTATGTGTTTAGTACAGACACACTCACTTATGTGTTTAGTACAGACGCACTCACTTATGTGCTTAGTACTACTGCACTCACTTATGTGCTTAGTACAGACGCACTCACTTATGTGCTTAGTACTACTGCACTCACTTATGTGCTTAGTACTACTGCACTCACTTATGTGTTTAGTAGACACACTCACTTAAGTGCTTAGTACAGACGCACTCACTTATGTGCTTAGTACTACTGCACTCACTTATGTGTTTAGTAGACACACTCACTTAAGTGCTTAGTACAGACGCACTCACTTATGTGCTTAGTACTACTGCAATCACTTATGTGCTTAGTACAGACACACTCACTTATGTGTTTAGTACAGACGCACTCACTTATGTGCTTAGTACAGACGCACTCACTTATGTGCTTAGTACAGACGCACTCACTTATGTGCTTAGTACTACTGCACTCACTTATGTGCTTAGTACTAATGCACTCACTTATGTGCTTAGTACAGACGCACTCACTTATGTGCTTAGTACTACTGCACTCACTTATGTGCTTAGTACTAATGCACTCACTTATGTGCTTAGTACTACTGCACTCACTTATGTGCTTAGTACAGACACACTCACTTATGTGTTTAGTACAGACGCACTCACTTATGTGCTTAGTACAGACGCACTCACTTATGTGCTTAGTACAGACGCACTCACTTATGTGCTTAGTACTACTGCACTCACTTATGTGCTTAGTACTAATGCACTCACTTATGTGCTTAGTACAGACGCACTCACTTATGTGCTTAGTACTACTGCACTCACTTATGTACTTAGTACTAATGCACTCACTTATGTGCTTAGTACTACTGCACTCACTTATGTGCTTAGTACAGACGCACTCACTTATGTGCTTAGTACAGACGCACTCACTTATGTGCTTAGTACAGACGCACTCACTTACGTGCTTAGTACTAATGCACTCACTTATGTGCTTAGTACAGACACACTCACTTATGTGCTTAGTACTACTGCACTCACTTATGTGCTTAGTACAGACGCACTCACTTATGTGCTTAGTACAGACACACTCACTTATGTGCTTAGTACAGACGCACTCACTTATGTGCTTAGTACAGACGCACTCACTTATGTGCTTAGTACTACTGCAATCACTTATGTGCTTAGTACAGACACACTCACTTATGTGTTTAGTACAGACGCACTCACTTATGTGCTTAGTACAGACGCACTCACTTATGTGCTTAGTACTACTGCAATAACTTATGTGCTTAGTACAGACACACTCACTGATGTGTTTAGTACAGACGCACTCACTTATGTGCTTAGTACTACTGCAATCACTTATGTGCTTAGTACAGACGCACTCACTTATGTGTTTAGTACAGACGCACTCACTTATGTGCTTAGTACTACTGCAATCACTTATGTGTTTAGTACAGACACACTCACTTATGTGTTTAGTACAGACGCACTCACTTATGTGCTTAGTACTACTGCACTCACTTATGTGCTTAGTACAGACGCACTCACTTATGTGCTTAGTACTAATGCACTCACTTATGTGCTTAGTACAGACGCACTCACTTATGTGCTTAGTACTACTGCAATCACTTATGTGTTTAGTACAGACACACTCACTTATGTGCTTAGTACAGACGCACTCACTTATGTGCTTAGTACTACTGCAATTACTTATGTGTTTAGTACAGACGCACTCACTTATGTGCTTAGTACAGACGCACTCACTTATGTGCTTAGTACAGACGCACTCACTTATGTGCTTAGTACAGACGCACTCACTTATGTGCTTAGTACTACTGCACTCACTTATGTGCTTAGTACAGACGCACTCACTTATGTGCTTAGTACTACTGCAATCACTTATGTGTTTAGTACAGACACACTCACTTAAGTGCTTAGTACAGACGCACTCACTTATGTGCTTAGTACTACTGCAATCACTTAAGTGCTTAGTACAGACGCAATCCCTTATATGCTTAGTACAGACTCACTCACTTATGTGCTTAGTACTACTGCACTCACTTATGTGCTTAGTACAGACACACTCACTTATGTGCTTAGTACTAATGCACTCACTTATGTGCTTAGTACTACTGCACTCACTTATGTGCTTAGTACTACTGCACTCACTTATGTGCTTAGTACAGACGCACTCACTTATGTGTTTAGTACAGACACACTCACTTATGTGCTTAGTACAGACACACTCACTTATGTGTTTAGTACAGACGCACTCACTTATGTGCTTAGTACAGACGCACTCACTTATGTGCTTAGTACAGACGCACTCACTTATGTGCTTAGTACAGACGCACTCACTTATGTGCTTAGTACTACTGCAATCACTTATGTGCTTAGTACAGACACACTCACTTATGTGTTTAGTACAGACGCACTCACTTATGTGCTTAGTACAGACGCACTCACTTATGTGCTTAGTACAGACACACTCACTTATGTGTTTAGTACAGACGCACTCACTTATGTGCTTAGTACAGACGCACTCACTTATGTGCTTAGTACTACTGCAATCACTTATGTGCTTAGTACAGACACACTCACTTATGTGTTTAGTACAGACGCACTCACTTATGTGCTTAGTACAGACGCACTCACTTATGTGCTTAGTACTACTACAATCACTTATGTGCTTAGTACAGACACACTCACTTATGTGTTTAGTACAGACGCACTCACTTATGTGCTTAGTACAGACGCACTCACTTATGTGCTTAGTACTAATGCACTCACTTATGTGCTTAGTACAGACACACTCACTTATGTGCTTAGTACTACTGCACTCACTTATGTGCTTAGTACAGACGCACTCACTTATGTGCTTAGTACAGACACACTCACTTATGTGTTTAGTACAGACGCACTCACTTATGTGCTTAGTACAGACGCACTCACTTATGTGCTTAGTACTACTGCAATCACTTATGTGCTTAGTACAGACACACTCACTTATGTGTTTAGTACAGACGCACTCACTTATGTGCTTAGTACAGACGCACTCACTTATGTGCTTAGTACTACTACAATCACTTATGTGCTTAGTACAGACACACTCACTTATGTGTTTAGTACAGACGCACTCACTTATGTGCTTAGTACAGACGCACTCACTTATGTGCTTAGTACTACTACAATCACTTATGTGCTTAGTACAGACACACTCACTTACGTGTTTAGTACAGACGCACTCACTTATGTGCCTAGTACAGATGCATTCATTAGTTCACTTATGTATAATTGCTCACATGTGAAAACGTGTAGCTTTCTCTTGGTTAAAAAATGTTTAATACTTTTTCAGAAGCTGTGACTCAAAAAATTGTCTCTCCCCAGTAAATAATTCTGTATGTATCCCTGCAATGTATAATATACAGGACATTCAACATATTTTGTTTATGCGTGTTTGATTTAATATTGTATTCTTTTGTAGGTATGTTTTATTATGTTCTCGGGAATATTCGACCTGAGTTGCGATCTACAACTCGTACTATTCAGCTGATTGCATGTGTTGAAAGTCCGATATTGTCGAAGTATGGCTTCACTAAGGTGTTAGAGCCATTTGTTAAGGATGTAAACACATTAAGTTTGGTAAGAAATATACCTATCCGTAAAAGCGGTTTCATTCTGTATGTTTTATTTTTAGGAGGGTTTTTCAGTGGATGTTGAAGGTGTGACACATCACTTCTATGGGACTGTATTACTTTGCTTAGCAGATACTCTAGCAGCTCATCAATTAGGAGGATTCAAAGTGGGAGTCGGGTTTTCATTGCGGATATGTAGAGACTGCATGGCAACAAGAGAGGATATTCAAACCAAGGTGTGTTTTTAGCATAGTTTAGGATATAATGTTTATTTGCATAATAATTATCCTTAGTTTGTGGAAGATGATTTTGTGTTACGTGATGTTGCTACTCATGACGAGCACTGTTCTAAGCTTGATGGTCCACTGAGTGCAGAAGATTCCGTAACATATGGAATCAATGCTGTTTCTCCCCTCAATGCTATAAACAACTTTCATGTCGCAAATTCTCAAATCCCACAGGATGTGATGCATGTGCTTTTTGAAGGAGTCCTTCCCTTAGAAACTAAGTTACTGATTGGTAGCTTGATTAGTGACAAGTATATAACGTTAGATTTCCTCAATCAACGTATAAGTCACTTCATCTATGGAAGAAATGAAGCTAGAAATAAACCTCCGAAAGAGTTTCAAAAAGCAAATTTCACTGGGACATCTAAACTCCATTTATCATGTAGGTGTACTCTATTATCTTTTTGTTATATGAAATATTTCATTTTTGTGTGGGTTTTATTTATTTCTTGATTGATTGATTGATTTGTTGTTTTTGGTTGCTTTTTCCCATGCAGCAGCACAGATGTGGAATTTCGCTACATTGCTACCTCTCATGATTGGCGATAAGATTCCAGAAGGTAATCCACAATGGGAGTCGTTCCTGTTACTATTAGAAATCACTAAAGTTTGCACAGCACGAATTGTGTCAGTTCAATTACGTGATTATCTAAAAGCATTGATTGAAGATCATCATCATCTTTTTAAATCATGCTATCCGGATGTGAATTTTACACCAAAAATGCACTACATGGTACATTTTCCACAATATCTGACAAAGTAAGTTGTTTTTGTTGTTGTTGTTGTTGTTTTATTGTTGTTTTTTCTTAATAGTTTATTTGAATTAAATAAGCTTAAGTAATGGTATAACAATTTACTTTATTACTTCGCAGTATTGGGCCAATGGTCAGTACATGGTGCATGCGTATGGAGGCAAAAAATTCATACTTCAAAAGAGTGGCTCAAATAGGAAACTTCAGAAACCTTCCATTTTCAGTGGCCAAAAGGCATCAGCGACTCATGTGTGGATATTTGCAAGGAAAGTTCTTTCTCTATGATGATTTGGAAGCAGGACCATGTAAGTTTATTCAAAACAATTTTTTTTAAGTATTAATCTATGGTGATTTTCCAAATAGAGCACATGTTGTATAATTTTAACGTGTCATAGTGCTTAATCCTAAATTGTGCTGGGAGCTGCATTAAAGCATTTTCTGACACTTTCAAAGCACTTAACTTCTGTCCAGACGCTCTAGACATTGTTTGTAGGTGCCCAGAGATTTTATTTATTGATTTATTTTATCATCATCGTCATCGTCATCGCCATCGTCATCATCATCATCATCAAGACTCATTGGTTACTTCTGTTCCAATTAATGCTGATACGTATCTCACACTTTTTATAATATCCCCCATTATCACCCAACTTTACTTTGTATGCTTTAGTTCAGTTGGGAACAAACAGTTTCATTATTAATTATTATAGCTTTTAGGGAGGTGTGTCTGTTGCGAATTCAGTCGTATTTCATTATTATAGGCACAAAAGACTCAATCACCCAATTATGTGATGATGATGTGTGTGAAGCAGTGTCAGAACTACTTCCAGAAACTGATCCACAAACAAAATTAGTGCGGTAAGTTAATATGGAGTATTTTGACTATTACATTTACAACAAATTTTTGGTATAGGCCTAATTGGATCAAAATATATGGCAATCGGTATTACCGATCTGACTTTGTTCATGATGGATTTCAGGAAGACGATCTTCCTGTCTTTTGTAAAATTGTGGACATCATTATTTTGGCCGAGACTATTCCACTGCTGCAGCTGGATGTATACAAAACGTTGGGTATCAACGGCCACTTATCATCTTATCAAATATCTCGTACTACTAATAACACTGTCATTTTACTGTCACAATTACATCATAAAGATCAATATTATGCTCATTCCAGCCCAGGTGATTCAAATACATACATTGCCATGAAATCACATGTAACAAACATTATTAACAAGAATTAATTTATGTTTCTGATATTATTATGACAAAGAAGTGTGATTTTGTGATAAGGGGAAATCCTATTCCTGAGATACGATTTAGTGCAAGATTTATTAGCATAGCATTACACTTGACGGAGATTTCATAATGATTTCTGCTATGTCTTAATAGTTTGACGAGAGTGGGTGGAGTGAGGGAAGCTCAGCCCCCTTATATAAAAGTTTGAAGTGGGGACTGGAATAATCCCTCCCAGTATCTAAGTCAATGTCCTGAATTAAACACCTTTCAAAACAAAGTGCTAAAAAAACAAAAAACAAACCGTAAATGTAACAATAAATAAGTAGCATCGACGTAACGAATGTTAAAATAACAAAATTATCTATTTTTAGTGTAATCATTGAATTAATTCGCTAAATTGACAATAATTATGTAATTATGACATAAACAATTAAAATAAAAGGCATATGTCACTTTAACAATGCGTCAATATAACATTTTATGTCACTATAACGTACGAGTTTTTACAGTGTAGCCATTCCATTATTCTAGGACTACTTCTGCTTTCTGCTTAGCCATTCCATTATTCTAGGACTACTTCTGCTTTCTGCTTAGCCATTCCATTATTCTAGGACTACTTCTGCTTTCTGCTTTGCCATTCCATTATTCTAGGACTACTTCTGCTTTCTGCTTAGCCATTCGATTATTCTAGGACTACTTCTGCTTTCTGCTTAGCCATTCGATTATTCTATAGGACTACTTCTGCTTTCTACTTAGCTATTCCATTATTCTAGGACTTCTTCTGCTTTCTACTTAGTCATTCGATTATTCTAGGACTACTTCTTCTTTCTACTTAGTCATTCCATTATTCTAGGACTACTTCTGCTTTCTGCTTAGTCATTCGATTATTCTAGGACTACTTCTGCTTTCTGCTTAGCCATTCGATTATTCTAGGACTTCTTCTGCTTTCTACTCAGCCATTCCATTATTCTAGGACTACTTCTGCTTTCTGCTTAGCCATTCGATTATTCTAGAACTACTTCTGCTTTCTGCTTAGCCATTCGATTATTCTAGGACTTCTTCTGCTTTCTACTTAGCCATTCCATTATTCTAGGACTACTTCTGCTTTCTGCTTAGCCATTCCATTATTCTAGGACTACTTCTGCTTTCTACTTAGCCATTCCATTATTCTAGGACTACTTCTTTTTCTCAGTTTTTATTCGAATGCACTAGTCTTATTAAAATAAAACAAATAGACGTTTCGACCACTCTACAGTGGCCATCATCAGTGTAATGGTAATATTTGATACAAAAAAGAATGACCTTAGGATGTAAATGCTGTGTGACTTTAATAACATGTTTATTTTTGACTTGTCCCTAGGGCTTAGGTGATAAGGGCATTGTACACTTCAGGCAGTGGTCCATTTTCCCTGTTGATTGTGTTGCTGGTCTTTTTAATATACCAAGATTCAAGCAAACACCTCTGGGTCCAGTTCTGCTGACAGTCTATAACTTTCACATTGCTCCAATCAATCTGATGGTTCCTTCTTATTGCATGCTCTGCCACAGCTGAAGTGTTGTATATGGCATCAAAGGAAGTCAAGGCTCTTTGGTGCTCCTTCACTCTGTGCTGCAGTGTGCGTCCTGTCTGGCCAATATATACCTCTTTGCAGGTACCACAAGTGATTTTGTAGACAACGCCATTCCTTTGATTTAACTGGATGGGAGTTTTCGGATGTACAAGTAGTTGCCTGAGAGTTTTGTGAGGTCTGAAGCAGGTTCTTATATTAAGAGGAGTCAATATCCTTCTGATACTCTCAGATACATTTCTTATATATGGGAGTACTACGGTTGCAACTGGTTGTCTGTCCTCCTTAATGCTATTCCTTGCACTATTTGTGCTCATCTTTTTAGATATTCTTTCTATCATCTTTAGTGGATAGCCATTTTGTCTCAAAGCTTGAGTGACATGTTCTTCTTCTTTGACTCTATCTAGATGGAAACTGCAGATCTTTTTTGCCCTATGGAAGAGTGTAGTAGCCACAGCTCTCTTGTGTTCCATGGGGTGATGAGAATCAAAGGACAAATACTTGTCTGTCTGTGTTGGCTTTCTGTAGACAGTGGTGCTGAGACTACCATCTTCATGGTGGTGAATCGTAGTGTCCAGGAAGGATAATTGTTTGTTTGATTCCAGTTCCATTGTGAACTTTATGGATGGCTCTATGGAATCTATATGTTGTTTGAAGTCATCAATGTTATTCCTCTCAAGTGCTGCACAGATATCGTCAACATACCTCTTCCAAAATAATGGGGGAGAGTGATAGGTTCTTAGTGCTCTTTCCTCTACATCTTCCATTACTAGATCTGCCACTACTACGGAAACTGGTGACCCCATCGCAGTTCCAAATGTCTGCTGGTAAAACTCATTGTCATATGCCAGATATGCTGCATTAAGACATAGAAGGAGTAGTTGTTTTATTTGGTCTGGGGATAGCATAGTTCTATCTCCTAGTGTAGGATCCTCCTGCAAGCGTTCATATGCAACATCAGCAGCTACGTCCACAGGTATTTTGGTGAATAGGGATACTACATCAAAAGAGACCAAAGTTACTCCATCAGGTAGCGATTGATTGGCTATAAAACCTGAAAATTCAAAAGAGTTAGCCACATTTGAAGATGTTTTTCCCACTAATGGTGACAACAAGGTAACTAAGTGTTTAGATAACCTGTATGTAGGAGAGTTAACAAATGAAACAATATGTCTTAAAGGAACTCCTGGTTTGTGTATTTTGGGAAGACCATAGAATTGTGGTGTTTTTCCAGATGAACTTCTAAGTTGGTAGTATAGACTGCTTGGTAGAACTCCTGATCTTTTAAGAGATAGTAAAAAGCTATTCATTTTCCTTTCCAGTGCTGAAGCAGGATCACGGGACAGTTTTTTGTAAGTCTTACTATCGGATAGCATAGATTTCACTTTGCTATCATAGTCTGTTTTGTCCAAAACTACAGTCAGCCTTCCTTTATCAGCTGGTAGAATGACAATGCTGCTGTCTTTGTTCAGATCCTTGATCGCTCTAGATTCTGAGGAAGATATGTTTGACACTGGTAGCTTTGCTTTCTTTAGAGCCCCGATTACATTAATTCTAGCAGCTTGACTCTTGCCAGACTTAACTTTTCTCAAGCCATTTTCAACAGATACTATGATTTCTGGTATGGGTATCTTTGCTGGTGTTAGTGAAAAGTTTAAACCCTTTGCAAGGACTTTCTTCTCATTCATAGTAAGCTGTTTTGATGAATAGTTTTTAACCCATTTGTCTGGGTTAACAATTGAACCACTGGTGTGTTTTTCCTCACTACGGGCCATCAATTGATCAAATTTCTTCTTCTGTCTCTCTTTACATTTGGCTGTCATTTTATCTTGTGCTTTCTGCCGTACCTCATCCAAAGTAGTCATATCCATAAAAGACAGATCTCTTTCAAGTTGTTGCTGGTAGAACAGGAAATCTTTTTCATGTTTGATTTTTTTCATATTCTCTCCAATTCGAAGTAGTAAAAAATCCCTACTAGCTTTCAGAGCTATTTGCCTTCCATTGTGACTCTGTATTAATGGTCTTACTAGGAGATAGAACTATGCTATCCCCAGACCAAATAAAACAACTACTCCGTTTGTGGGCCCTTGGCTCCTCAGAACTTCAGGTAACCTCACAGTAGGTAGGCAGCTTATAGTATCGCTGCCACCAGAATCTACTCTATCGCCACAGCGAACAAGAACTTAGTCTTAACTAGAACTTGATATGAAATAGACTGACTACAAAAATGATGGTGGGTGAGTTTTATACACAGTCCAGAGTTCCACCCACAAAACAAGGATGATACAGCACAAACAACACCACATGACCATTCAACCCCTTACACAAGGATTCCACAAACGATTAACACATATACAACATGGTTCTTCCACAACATGACCATATAAGGTGACACACAAGTTAGTCTCAAAACACCTGTAAACAATACGCACACACAAACATCTACAACATTGAATAGTTACAAAAATGAATCTCTTCTATGCATGTTCTCTCTCTTTATCTTCTTCCCTCTCCTTCCCTGGTCTCTCTCTCCTTCTCATGTCTTCTGTCTCCTTCAAATGTGGGCTTGCATGCCCTTTGGGGGCCCACATCTCCCCCCTCCTCAAAAGATGGGGTGACCTCGTCACAGACATCTCCGTCGGCGTGGCAACGACTCAGTTCATCTGCCACAATGTTCAACTTTCCGGCGCGATACACCATCTCAAAATCATACTCAGACAACTTGAGTGCCCAATTGTACAATCGTCGGTTTTCTTGCCTCCCCGTTCTCAAGTTCAGAAGACCCTTGTGGTCGGTAATCACAGTGAATTTCCTTCCGTAGAGGAAGTAGGCAAAGTGTCGAACAGCCTCAAACACCGCCAAACCTTCAAGCTCTTGGGCACTGTATCAGGCTTGTGCCCCGTGAAGCTGCCTCGAGAAAAATGCCACAGGCAACTGCTCTCCATCTCGAACCACAGACAACACCGCCCCGATCCCAGTTGAGCTGGCATCACACTCTAACATGAAAACATCATCCACACACGGAACATACAAACATACATGATTACATAACTCATTACATAAACGATGGAAGGCCTCCAACATCGGCTCAGTCCACCCAAGCTCCCCTGCCGTCGCTGTAGACGTGTGAGGCGTCAGAATTGACGACCACCGGTGGAAGCCCGCCACGAACCTCCTGTAATAGCCCACCAGCCCCAGGAACGCCCTCAACTGCCTCCGGGTCTTTGGACGCGGGTGGTCACGAATAGCCCGTACCCTGGCTGCCGGCACGCTTACTACACCACCACCGATCTGGTGTCCCAGAAACTCCAAAGTTCTTCTCCCAAAACTACACTTCTGCCTCTTGCAAGTTAGTCCTGCCTCTCTCAATGTCCCAAACAACCTCCTTAAATGCCCCAAATGCGACTCCCAATCCTCAGACACAACCAAAATGTCATCTATATAGACACGAGCAAAGTCCTGACAGTCCACTAACACTTCGTCCATAAGACGCTGAAACACCGAAGGGGCGTTGGTGAGCCCAAACGGCATACGCTTAAAACGAAACTTCCCAAAAGGACAAATGAAACAAGTTTTGTCTCTGTCCCGCTCAGCGACCACTACCTGGTGGAAACCTTTAGCTAGGTCCACCTTTGACAATACAGAACCACGCCCAACCATCTCCACCATCTCATCGAAGCCTGGAATATAATACGGCTCCTTCTCTGTCACCTCATTTAGCCTCCGAAAATCTACACATAATCTAATCCCTCCATCCGCCTTCTTTACAGGAACTAACGGCGACGCCCAGCTGCTCTCGCACCTCTCAATGATTCCACACCTTTCCAAATTCACTAACTCCTCCCTCACCTTGTCTCGAATTCCTAAAGGAACTGAGTAAGGCGACTGCCTAACCGGCTCACTGTCTCCCGTCTTAATCGACATCACCACTCGATCAGTGTTCCCAGGCACCTCTGAGAACACATCCTCAAACTCACTTAACACTCCTTCCATTTCATTCTCATTATATCCATCACAAATACCTTTCAATACACTCCTCTCTTCACCCTGCTCTTCCGCTACTACATCTAATCTCCTAATCACAAACCTTTCTTTATACTCCTTCAAACAATTAACATGAACTACCTTTGCCTGCTTCTCTGCACCCACCTTACCAATCTTATAATTAACCTCACCCTTCCGCTCAATCACTTTATAAGGTCCCTCCCAGGAGTCTGCTAGCTTACAAAACATTCCCGGTACACGATACAACACTAATGATCCCACTTTAAATTCTCTCAACTTAGTACCCCGGTTAAAATACGACATCCTTGATTCCTTACCCTTAGCTAATTTCAGGGCTGCACAATCACGCATCATCTCCAGTCTCTCAGCCATGGTAGCCACCCACTCGCACACATTCAATCGCTTGCTCTCAACTTCAAATAAACCATGATACAGTGCATCAAGAGGAGTTCTAACTCTGAAACCGTACACAAGATCGAATGGACTAAATCCAGAGTCCGCGTGCGGCATCTGACGCAACACGAACAAAACGAAACTGACCTGACTCACCCAATCTAACTTTGCACTCAAACACTTTCCCAAAATGGCTTTTAATGTCCCGTGCATGCGTTCTACTGCACCATTCGTCTCAGGATGGTACGGGGACGTCCGCACCTTCTGTATCCCCAACCACTCACATAGTTGCTTCATTACCCTTCCACAGAATTGACTTCCCTGATCACTCAGCACACACTCTGGGATTGAGGTCCTCGAAAAGATGGACCACAGTCCTTCCATCACGGACTTAGCCGTAACATTCCTCAAGGGAACTGCCTCAGGCCAACGGGTCGCCAAACAAACATAAGTAAGCAAATACCTATTCCCTCCCTTTCCCTTAGGTAAAGGGCCAACTAGATCAATCGCAACTGTCTCAAAGGGCTCCGAGAGAATAGGCCTCTCGACAGCCGGTGCTCTTCTTGGCTTATATTTACTTCTCCTTTGACACATTTCGCAGCTAGAACAATGCTCCATAACTTCCTTTGTCATACCCGGCCACACAAAATACCTCCCAATCATTGCACTCACTTTCTCCGCCCCCAAATGTCCATTCTTCTCATGACCCAACACTAACACTCTTTCTCTGAAACCCCTCGGCACTACTAAGACATCACGGAACTCCTCCCATGTGACGTACATGCTACGTACTAATACACCTTTCTTCCAAGCAAATCCACGCTCACCTCTATCTCCTAACTCACGCCACTCTTTCAAACTAACATCACTCATCACTTCCTTCCTAAAACTATCACCATCTGACCCCTCCCTCACAGGGCCAATCTGCTCTGCTAGCCCACACAGCTTAGCCTCTTCCCCACTCACAGGTGCTAACTCATCAAGGGGGGTTGGAGTCCCCTCCCCTGAACTATCACTCTCTCTCACTTCCTCACTCTCAACACTAACTGTAGCCTGGGGTAGGTCTGGCTTCGGTAACACCTCCGCCTTTTCCACCCTGTGGCCCTTCCCTGACTTACTCTTTTCCTCCTTTACTTTCACTTTCTCAGGTTCAGCTCGACTCATTGATGTCGGACCCTTCTTCTCACCACTAACACAATCACTCTCTGGATTCACCACACTCCACAAATCTTTCTCAACTACATCACTCTCATTCTCATCTAACTTAGCTTCCTCCTTAGTCATGCTCCTTGTTAGCACACTGATCTCTGCCTTATCTAGAGGCACATACTCTTGAATGGCCTTCATATAGGCCTCAACTTCCTCCCTGTTTGACACAGTAAAGGGAACAATGCATGACACACCTGGCTGACCACTCTCGTCAATGATAGCTCTCACAGTCTTAACATACCCACCTACTTCGAACTTAGCCATAAAACTCTTACAACACTTCTCATTACCTGTAAAACCCTTCACAACCACATCCCCACACAACTCAACCTTCTCTGGCACTAATGCCCTAGGCACGGACCCAAGCTCCGCCCCTGAATCAATCAGTATCTCAGTTCTTACCCCGTTCATAACCCCAATAACAACATTTCCTGACTTCCCCGATTTATCCTCAGTTAACAATACGGACATCTTGTGAGGTGTGGCTTCTTTCTTCACCGGAACCACCCCCTTCTTCATAGTACACTCTGTACTGCGGTGCCCAACCTTCCCACAGTTGAAGCACGTAACTGGCCTAGGGTAATAACCACTCCCACCTGGCCTACTACCACTCCCTTTCTTACACTCTGTGGACCTATGTCCTCTTTCCCCACAATTGAAACAAGTAACATAACTACTGATTCTCTCACCTCCAGACTTCTCCCTGTCATACCCCCCATCTCTACTAAAACCACTGTCACGCCCATAACTACTTTCTCTGCCCCTATAACTCCTTCCACTTTCAACATAACTACTACCCAACGGTTTAAAATAATTCCCCTTCTGTCTCCCAGACATCCAGTCTTCAAGTGCTTCTCTATAATCCCCCCAATTCTTAATCGTCCTATTCTCAATAAACATCTTCCCACTTTGAGGTAACACCCTCCTAGCTAACGCCAATGCTACTGCTAACATACCTTCCTCCAAACTCTCACAACCCTGACATGTACCCTTCACAGTCCTCTGCATCCATTCAGCTATTCCTCCAGCTGTCATGCTCTTGAAAGTCTCACTCGTAGCTTCGAACAACTGGTTCCCATACGTAATGGAAGTTTCACCAGCTGCTTTTAACAATATTTTCTTGACTTCACAATACTCAGCCCCATCGTCCCTCACCTGAGCTACCCTGACACAAAGTCTCTCAGGCAGTTTGGGGTATAGTCTCTCTGCCCAATCCCTCTCATCTATCTTACTCTCCCTCATAATTCTTTCAAATTTATCCAGATATGCTCCCAACTCATTCCCATCCTTATATATGCCTAACCCCTTCAGCTTTTCCTGCAACAACTCCCTCTTTTCATGAATCTTATCCTCCTCCTCTCGTCTAACCCTTCTCCTCTCTTCCTCAGTACTCCGCCGATAAGCCTCTTCATCCTTTCTCCTGACTACTTCTTCCTCTTTATCCCTCCTTCTGATTTCCTCCTCTTCTCTTCTCCTATTAGCTTCCTCTTCTCTTTCCCTCCGTCTCTCCTCCCCCTCTTCTCTTCTTCTGGTAGCCTCATCCTCTTTCCACTGCCTATCCCGCTCCATCATATACGTCAGCAATGCCGCTACCTCACTCTCCTCGCTCCTCTTTGCCATCTTCTTTTTACTAACAACCACTTCCTCTCTCACCTTCTCTACTTCCTCTTCTACCAAATCCTTCCCCTCACCTTCTTCCTCTGATAACACCTCGGTGTATTGCACCTCAGCAGGGCGCGTTGGATATGGGGACCGCCCAGAGGCAGTCGGCTTACGAGAGGGGCGGTAGGCTACGTCACCGGAAGTCACAGCGGGCAACCCCCGGGTGGTGGTCTTCTTCTTAGCCCCCGCTTGTCCAAGCTCTGGCATGGAACCAGGCGCACGTGTGCTCCTGCCAGAGACCTACCAACACACACACACAAAAAAAATAAAATGATACGATCAGAGACTGAATTAGAAATAAAATGGGTTTTAACGGAATACAAGAAAAAAAATTTACGGACAATAAAATCGTTCACGAAACAACACAATAGAGTGGATACAAGTCTCTGATGGGTGTCGAGTGTCCTCGGGGTTGATCCTAAGATCTGTGTCCACTGCCGAAGCAAGCACACGGTGATGACCGCAGTCAAGGTAGATATGCACGTCTCTGCCGCAGCACGATTGATGCAAGGGCTCCCTCTGCCGTAGCAAGGTTGCTTGACGTGTCTCGTCTGCCGAAGCAAGTCGACTTGGGGTTTCCGCGAGTGTCCTCAGCGGGTTGGGTAGAATGTCTTCTTCCCGGTAAGTTTGGGACGTCTCCCGTTGGTTGGTTCTTGGGCCGCAGTGAATGTCTTCGCAAACGGATCCCACCGCTGCCACCAGTTTGTGGGCCCTTGGCTCCTCAGAACTTCAGGTAACCTCACAGTAGGTAGGCAGCTTATAGTATCGCTGCCACCAGAATCTACTCTATCGCCACAGCGAACAAGAACTTAGTCTTAACTAGAACTTGATATGAAATAGACTGACT
>WLWD01001703.1_pt1 | contig 20056 bp, 18 predicted proteins | sample 6712731 | NCBI WGS metagenome assembly WLWD01 (sample SAMN12718690, study PRJNA576275) | sponge metagenome | isolation source: marine sponge | host: Mycale hentscheli | place: New Zealand: South Island, Marlborough, Capsize Point | collected 2014-11-01
TGTGCAAGCTTCCACCATTTCATTCTCAGCTATAATAACTAAAGCATTATGTATTTCTCTGTTTTTTATGGCAAACAATACCTTAACTTAAATTTATCCGCCATTTCGACGGGAGGAATTCAGCAAGAAGTTGAAATGTCAGGTTAAGTTAAAATTAGTATATTGTTGTTCGTAAAAGCAAAATATACCATTACAGCTTTACTGCTGTAATAAAATCTCACAGCTTGCTTTGCAGAAACGCATGTATGTGTATATTTAGTTAACAGCTAATACAATAACAGGGCTTCATACAGAGGGGGGGAGGGTGGCCCTGGAAGTCCCCCCCCCCCCAAGAAATCTGAATTTTTTATTATAATTATAAATGGTAACTCAGAGAAAATTCTTTTTTATTATTAAAAAATGTAAACCAAAGCACAATTCTTCTACTTTTTGTTTGAAAATCTCTAGAACTTCATCAAAGTTTACAGCCGAAAGTTCAGGGCCTCAATGGCAATTCTTATGAGCTGACGAAGGTTCCCCCCAGAAAACAATCCTGTATGAAGCCCTGAATAAATAAACTAACTTAAATTAAGCATCCAACAATATTACTTCATATTGAAGTATTTTCCATTTATTGTGAATGACATAAACTAAACGTATCCTCATACATACACACATGTTCATATACCTGAGCACCCTTTACCACATCTACCATCCCTTCGTCTACATCCTCCGTCGTCCGTCCAAATAAGTGGTTAGCACGGAAATTCTCTTCAAGCTTTCTGACAAAGATGGAGGGGGAAGATCTGTCTGATCTATTTCTCGACAAGGGCTGTAAGAGACGAGGTAAGGAGAAGGTGTGACAGTCATATTATTACCATCGGATTGAGGTGAGACATCCACAGAAACACTTGGAGACACAGGGGGCGGACTGGAGTGTCTCTTTGGGCTGGCGATGGTGGCCGAACTAGCATGGTCCGTGCCGTGCCAGCTGCTTTCTGGTTCTTCTTCTCTTTGGCTTCTCCGTGATCAGACATGGAGGAGAGGTAGGAATGTTGGAGCAGCTGCCGGTGAGTGGCAGAATCTATGTACTCCTAAATACACACATCATTAAGGACAGATGGTCACCATGGAAACAAAGCTTGTGCTAGTAATCACAGAGATACATGATGTAAAATGGATTAACAAAAAAAAAATTAAAACATATTTTTAACAATAGAATGACTAGCCTTAATATGATTTGTGAGTATTAATTAAAATAAGTCAATTGGCCCTCATTCCAAAACAATTACAAACGGAAACTATTTCTTAACCCTTAGCAGATGATAGTCGCGAATCCATGACAGGCGTTACGTACTGTGTGTTCAGGAGTCACCTGTCTTCTCCGTGAATGAACCATTTTTACGCGTGCGTATATTTACAAATAAATTAGCACGCCAACATTTGCCCGCTACGGGTTAAATTTATATGTTTGTAAGTACTAAAATTATCATATCTCTGTAACAAAACCATTTTAATCCCTATTTTCTAATTTCACTGGCCGGGGTGGTCCCTGTCAACATTTCCTAAAAATAATGAGCAGCACTAAGCCACTCCCACTCGCCTGTGCAGGAGGTGTGAATATGTAGATGAAGTCCTGGTCTTCCGTCTGGTTAGCGCCACCAGTGCCACACCCCCTTCCCACCTCCTCTGAATCGCAGTCCCTCTGAGTGCTGTCGCTGCCGAGCCTGACGAGGTTCAACACACGCTCAATGCTCTGACTCCACCCATCAAAGTCACCGCCAGGGACGTAGAAATACGAAGACATATCTAAACACCAAAATAACATAATAATAATAATAATAGTTGTAATAACAATAATAATGATTCAGTCATTCTCGGCTGAAATAATTATAATAATAGCAATTTTTTTCTCGTTCTAATAGCCAATATTGTTAATTAAAACTTAACCCGACGTTAAGTTTTAATTAACAATATGGCTGTTAGAACGAGAAAAATTTGCTATTATTATAACAATAATAATACATAATATAATGATAATCACAATAATAATAACAATAACAACAACAATTATTATTCTGCCAGAGTGTCAAGTATCATATTCAATGTGCCAGTGCTAATTGAAGTCTTGTTCTCTCCGTGTTCGTCTGTGATGCTCAGAAGAAGCTGCTCTCTTTTATTCCTCTGCCTCTCAACTTTTGTTAGAACTTCCACTCTCTGGAAATATGTGAGGTTCAGTTGCTAGGTGTGGGTGAATGCAAGAGAATGTAGTCAGGAAGTACACTCAATCCCCTCTTATCCGAGCACCTTGGGACCTGAGGGTGCCCGTATCTCAGAAATGCCCGTTAATCAGGGAAAGACATAGTTTTCTCCAAATACAAGTTAAACCGACTATTTTTCAATATATTTCAGGCTTTTTTTAATTTTTTTAATTTTTTTAATTTTTAATTTTTTAGCTTAAGCACAGTCCTCTTTCGCTTGCAAACCTCAATAGGCTTCTCTTCAATGCTCTGGAACTAAGAAAAATAACTGGCTTGCGCTGCCGCAATTGGTAATGATCCTCAAAATTAATTGAGTGTCTAACTGGTGCCCGGTAAAGAGGCGTGCCCATAATTGAGGCGTCCGTACAAGAGGGGATTGAGTGTATAAAAAAAATAGCTCCAGGTCCGCGAGATGTTTTGGCAGTTTTACGAGACTCCGTCTGTCACACGAGAAGTCAATTAACACATCCCTGGACTTCTCACACCTCTACTCGCGCAGCACGTGCTAACTCAACATCCACACCTCGCTGCCCTGCAGATCCGTACTATAATTCCCACATCTCTCTATAAACCACAGTACGATGTGTCCATCCTCTTCTGTGTACAGTGCGTCCAGCTTAAAGAGTGAACTTTTTGAATTTATCATATAGAAACAAAATACAGCTTTTTTATATGCATGTACCTTATTGTTACTCCTCCAAATGTTGTTTCCAACTGCTACAAAATCACTTGAACTCATAGAAGGTAGAGAACCGCGCATCGCCCATAGACTGCAATACATTATTCGCCATTTTATTTGACGTCACATTTTCGTCTACGCGTCGTCATTAATCGTAACTAATCGTAATTGGTTTGTGCCGCGCAACGCTTTACCCACCAGTAATACGGGTATTCCCCTTTATAGTCTCAAAACGGGCCAAACACGTGCGCAGTACCTCAGAGACAATTGTAAACAAAAAGCAGTCGTAGTTTGGTGACTTCGTTTCTACCCCATCTGCTTGACATTCTGGTTCATTTTAGGCTCAGGACTTTGTTGCTATTCAAGGCTACTTAACAAGAGCAAGCTACAATGTGAGGTAGGTTTGTATCACGGGTTGCTTGTCCACTCAGATTTTCTTACCTGTTTAAATAGGGCCTATTTATTTAGAAACTCAGCCAATTTACTGTTTGCTGACCAAGATAATAAAATATACAATTCATCACAGACTCTATATGCCACTATTTATGCTTTAGCTGTCCATTACTCCTCATGTCTATATAGGTACACTTCTCTATGGTTATAGTGATGCTATTTACCACCCTCCAAATTCAACTGCTGCTTGTATCTACCACAATTTCATGTCATCATAAAATTATGTAATAATATATATTGTATAATGTCATTATAAAATTATATTAATTGTCAATTTTTTTTTGTATAATTTAAAAAAAAGTTGAAATTTAACAAGTAGATAGAAAATATAGTAAAATCATGAATAAAATGATATGAATGATTCAGTGTGAAGGACAAAGTAATACTGGAATGTGTGTGGCCATAGCTAAAGTGTAGTGATGTGCTGGATTATTCACATTACTGTTGAGTACTTCAGAAATTCGTCACACCAAGAAAGTAAGAATAGAGTTTAAATACACGCTTAAGCACACAACACTCAGACTTACTTGAGGAGGCGTTTAGCCGCGGTCCTGTGCTTCTCTCCTCTAAGCTTTGTAGCTCCAGATAACCCTCGGCAACCTTCAACCAGTTTTAGCGCACAACTAGAAGCTCGTACAAACTACGAGTGATTAGTTATAACTGGGCAGCCAATGTCACTGAAAAGTGCGGTAAAATGGCGCCACCAGCTGGACCCATCGCAGCAATACGCATGCGCACATTTTAGACGTCACGCTTACGTAGATCAGCCCGCGTATTTTTACCTCAAACGTCATCATTTGGAGACCCTTACCATAAAAATGTAAATTTAATGAAAAATTGGCCATAATTCAGTGATTATTAAAAATGAAGCTATCAAATTAATACACATAAATTGTATCATAATTTTATACCATAGAACAAATGTATAGAGATATAACCCAATAAATTCAAAAGTTTTTTCTTAAACACTTTTTTTCATAAAACGTTAAATATTGGACGTAAAAATTTTCACCAACTTACAAAATTTGGTTCAAATGAAAGATTAGGAGCTTAACTATCAGTGAACCAAGTTAGAGAGATAAGGACCAATAATTTCTCTTTTTTTTCCTTAAAAACTACCAAATTCACTGCCCAAAAGCTCTCAGTTGTATCACCTGTTACCACAAAACTAACCACAAAACCACAAAAATAATTTGAGTGCAGCTTTGTATGCCAATAATGTGTAACTTTTCCAAAATTTAGATATTGATCATGCATACTTCATATATTACAGTGGTTTTTGTGATAGCATCATAAATTTCAGAAAGTTCACTCTTTAAGCTGGACGCACTGTATAGGAGTAAGAGAACACTTCCAGTCAATACTCACTGGCATAAGAATACTGTATGTATTCAATTCATTACGACGCCGTGAAAATCAACAATTGATTAATTTCAAATTGAATACAGTTTGTACATACTTGCACCTGTAATGCATTAGAAAATAGCTGATGCAGTTTTGCATTGTGACAGAGGAACTCGAAATTGCTTAGGTTCTTCAGAGAGAGACACTATTAACTTTAGTGTCCCCACCTTGAGGGCAGGGACAGAAAGTTGATTTGACCCCTCTCAAGTTTGGTTCTAAAAACAACCTTGTAACTAGTTTTATCGAGATCATTAAGTAATTTTTTTTTACCAAGGCCAAAGAGTGAGACAACTGTTATTTAACACTAAACACACCTATTTTCTCTGTATCCATGACAACTGCATGTCCTAGGGGTGTGGCCAGAGTTGAGAGGGCTGAGCACAGCACATGGGGGGACTTGAACTTTTGAGAAAAGTACTCTGTATGTCTGGCACAAGTCACTTCCGATGAGAACCTAACATGTGGAGAGAACACGTACTATAACTACATGTAATAGTACGGTGCGTAAGTTTCCCATTCAAAATGTAGGGGGAAATCGTTGTTCAATTGAAATTGCATGGGGAAGTGAAATAGTGCGTAACTAATGGAAATAGCACAGTAACTAAGTGGAAACTAAGTGAAATACCGCAGTAGCTATGTGAAATAGTATGGGTAAGTGTGCACGCGTGCAGCGTTAACCTTGGAAACGCATAGTTTGAGTAGTTTCTAGTTGGAGACAATGTCATTCTTTACCACAGAAGCTCTACCCGTATTAGACAGAATGTTTTTCTACAAATTACAGAGCCGCAGGTTGAAAAGGAAGTTCCAGCGGAACCTAATCCTGAAATAAGGAGATAGTGAGTGAACGATACAGTGTAGCTACAATAGCAAATGACTTTTAAAAAGCTGGCCTACTATTAGCGAGTGATAGCACAGGTAAGCTGTGCTATTAGGGATCAATAGCACTCGTAAAGCAATTGAAATAGCACTGGGCTTCACCTCGTGCTATTTCAATCACGTTACTCATTGTTGTGCGTCCACTGAATGGTAGTCTACCACCAGAGAATGGCGACGTGGAGAAGAACTTCGGAGGGGGTTCTCTGATTGAGGGTCAGCCCTATAAAATGCTGACAAGGTAAAGTGTTAATGATCCGACCTGTACGGGTCGGCAAAGTAAAAGGTTCAAAGTTCGTGAGGGGATGACTCAGTGTTTGCAGGTCATTCACCACACTCGTGCTATTTCAATCAATCACGTTACTTGTGGGTTATCCATGCTATATTACTCATACTAACACTAGTGGTGTGCTTGAGCACAAATGGTGAGCGAGCCTAAAGACTATACTATTATTTTATTGACTTCTAACACTGAAGCTACTGAAAATAAGGTCCAGTTTTTAAATTTAGCATACAGGGTAAAGGGATTTCAGTGCCATAGTAACAACTCTCTGCAACTGCTTGAATTGAAGGAAAAAAACAACAACACAGAACAATACTACACACGTTATTTAAAGTTTTCTCTTGGGATATTCTTTAGCTAAGTAGTGGTTGTAACACACAATGCTTTGACACAACTGGACATGCACCTACACAGACTTACCTTCGCAGTAGTCTAGTGGACAATCTATTTTCAAGTAAATACTGTTGCGCACGGCTTGTAACCATGACAAAGAGCGCATTGACTTACCACCGCCACTAACTCGAATAGAAATGGAAGTCCCTTAAGTTTTCAAGTTGTAACTGCACCCGCAAAAGAATTCAAAACGGTAAACAATTCAATTTCTAGGGTGATACGGGTACTGATCGATCACCAGAGGAATCTGTTTAGTGCAATTTGGGACGGGGTCGACAACCGAACTAACACAAAAACGCGAGGGTCAAAGTACAAAATGACATACATACGTCCATACATATATACAAATAAATAAATAAACATCCCCGATTTTCGATTGTGTTACCCCTGTAAGTGTCTCGCTCGCTACGCTCACTCGCCAATGAATGGACATGTAACATGAATACACATGTAATGTGAATGGACATGTACATGTGACAAGTTTGTGGAAAATCAATTAATTTTTGATGCAATAACTCTTTTAATTAATATCATAATACAACTACACATTTCTCCTTCTGATTAATTATTGGTCTTGGAAACACACACACACACACAAACGCACAGACCACCTGCTCGCAGTTAACATGGAACTTCTTATTACAATACCTAATTGTTGTCACCATGGCAACATCATCCTGGTCCAGTCTCCACTAACACGCTGCAGTACAACCTACACACGAAATAACGTAATGCTTATTAACACAAAATGAAATAATCATTTGAAGGCCCAATTAAAAGGCAGAGTGGAAATTACATTCTCTCTCTTATTCTTCTCCCTCTCCAAAATACCAGTTATACTGTAATGCAAATTAAGCCACAAGTAACAGTCTTGCCAACATGGATACTGATGCACTTGACAAGTACATATTTTCTAATAGCAGGGGTTCATGTAGGGTGGGGGGCAGGGGCACCCACCCACCTTGAAATATTCTTCAAATTTTATAAGCAAAAATCAAAGTTTAAAAGTGAATAATTAAGGTGAAGGCAAATGCTTAAATCACAAGTTTATTGCTGCTCTAATTATTGTCTTGGTACATAATTGAAGCCCATCTCCTTTCTCATCTTAGTTCTGTATGAAAGTTGTGACTACCTTGAGGTAGCGCAAACTCAACCCGCCCCCTCTTGAATTGATTCCTAAATGAACCCCTGTAGTAGTAGCTCTGCCCTGATGATACCGTACCTAATGGGATGAGACTATTTCTGACCCCTAATAATCAATGCACTCTTATCTTTCACTGTCCGCCTTAGGAACAAGACTTACACACAGCAGACAGCGACACTCCCAGTTATATTTAAAATTGGGTTCTTGAGTTCAGAGAACCTAAACTTCCTCACCTGGACCTGTCCAAGACCCAATCTTTCATCACGGCCACTCTGAAGCCCCTCAGCTCCACCCTCTCCTGGTGTATCGCCACGCACGAGTTCTTCATTTCAGACAACTTCCTAGCACGCAATCTCTCACACATTATGTAACACACCTCACTACAAAGAGAAAGACACACACACACATACATCAAATGTATCCTCCCTCAATTTAAGTAAACGATGGCTTCTCCAGCCAAATACAAAATACAAACAAAAGCAAAAGCAACATTAAAAAATACACGTAAATAAAAAAAAGGACAACAAAATTTTAAATAAATAAAAAAAGACATCTGTCAGCACCAACTAAACTTGCTATAATGAAAAGTAAGGACCTCCCAGTGAACACTAGATCATGTGATTCCATACTGATCTATCATGACTCTTAACACCCTCTCTTTGCAAGTGCACTCACGAGGCAGCGTTGTTAAGTTGATCATCGTTGAGTCCCTCAACAAGTCCGCCTCCATGTTTAGGACAGTGAGATAGTAGCCCGCCTCATCCATGTTCAGGCTGGGGTTACCATACTCCAACATGAACTGGATATTGGTTGCCTAGTTACAGACATGTATGCACACGCACAAACATGCACACACACAAACACACAGAATTTCTCATAGTAATTTAGTAGATCTTGTTTCTTGTTTCTGGCCCCACCCAGCCTCCACAATTTACAACATGCTGTACAAACTCCGCCCACAGCAAACACCCACTCAATCAATGAGCATCTAAACCTCCCAAAACTCTGATTGCATCCATGCACAGCTCAAGCCCCACCCACTCAATAGTTCAAGATCCACCCACTCACCTCACCAATTCAAACTCCACCCACTCACATCACCAGTTCAAACTCCACCTACTCATTAGTTCAAGCCCACTTACTCACATCACCATGTCAAGTTCCACCCACTCATCTCACCAGTTCAAACTCCACCCACTCATTAGTTCAAGCCCCACCCACTAACTTACCAGTTCAAGTCACACCCACTCACCAGTTCAGGCAAATTAGCCTTGAGAGTGACGTATATCCAGAGGTCCAGGAATGAATCTCCATCAATGGAGTCTTCTCCCATGGTACTCACCCACCACGGCCGACATCTTGCCCGTTGGCGTGGGGGAGAACACGGATGCTCTATAAATCATAAATAGAAAAACCGTATTCTATATTTGTTTTTTTGGGTATTGGATGTATCAGTCGGTGTATAACGGGAAATAAGTAATTTACAATATTATTTATGTCCTATTTTGAACTACATAGATGAGAACCAATACTTCACACATTTAGGCCCATAACTAAACCCATAACTAAAAACTGTAGACCTGGGTTGTTAAGCACCCCCGCTTATAACTTAAATGGAAATGGGTGCTTAAGAGAGAGTGGCAACCTAAAACTGAGGCTGCTCGCCAACCAGCAGTAGACAGGATGCCTGGAGCGCTAAATAAAAAGTGCTAAAAACTGGGAAGAAAACGGGCACTTAACAAAAAAACAGAGCTTAACAAGAGGAGAGAGGTGATTAACAACCTGAATCCACGGTAATCTGGAAAAAAGAAATAAAGAAAAAAAAAAGGTAACAAAGAAAGAAGAAATACTTCATCAACAAATAAACTTTAGACTATTTGATGTTTCTAGTTGTTTCCCAATTCTCTTGTGGCTTGTGGGACGAGCCCATTATACCAAAAGTCATCAAGATATTTTTAATCTTTTTCTCATTTTCATTGACAAAATTATCCCTTAGCCTAAACGCGACTAGTCCACTCTTCACATTATATTAACTCTCTAGCCCAAACAGACTAGCACTGACTGACAGAGAGACCTACAGCATCTCTTGCTGGGGGTGGGAGACAGACGCTGTTGTATTTAGCCACACCCATCACTTTGATGCACTTGCCTATATGAGAGTGTCCACTTCACACTGATCAGTGTTATTCTATAGTCTTACTACTCATAGAATTCAACTTCAGCCAATGTACTATACTAACCTCCAAAAGTCCTGGGCAAGGAAGGGAGGGTAAATTTCAAAGTGTCCCCACCTCTGCATAAAACCCAGACTGACTGACAGACTGACTGACTGACTAACCTGAGTTGAGCAATCGACTCCAAAAATGGCTCCAGCTCCTTGCTGATCAAAGACGGCCTGGCCTTGAGCTGTGTCAGTGTGATATCCCTGTACCGGTCGCACTGCTGCAGTATGCCTCCTGGTCCTGCACGTAGCGGACCAGCAAGTGCTGGATCTGGGGCACCACGATGTGTTCCACCATGTTCTGGAAAAGGGTCACCACAGGATGGATTAATGCGGATAATGAGTGTTATGTTTTATTATATGATGAGTGAGACATGAATATAAAAGCAATATGGTCGATGTTTATGTGGTAACCTAAAGTAAACAGCAGTGTTGATGATCCTTTACCTTACCAAAAGGTAAGGCATTGTCAAAACTAAATATATATTATTTCATCAAAGTCAACTTCATCATCATCAATATCATGTAGTTATACCCATCTTTCTTTTGATTAAACAAAAACAACAGCAACAAACAAACAAATAATAACAAAACAAAAGTTTGCCAGAAATAAGTAGTGTGTAAGAAACTTCCCTAATTGTATCGAGTTCAGAACACTTACATAGACTGTAGAGAAAGGGATATAATCTCCCTGGACATCCCTCTGTCTCTCAACAATATAGTTACACAGGACCGCCATGAAGTTCTGGTAGTTCTGGGGGTGTGCACCTACCACTGCACATGACACACACACACACACGTCATGGGCACACACATATATACATACACATACCCATATACAGAACATACACACACACACACACACACACAAACACAAACATCAAAACCAAACACAACACTCACCAACATGCACTCAAAGGATAGGGCGGACACTACCAAAGTAAAAGACTGCCGTCAACCAATGTCCATAGCTATCCAGGATGGAATAACGATTTTGTCCCTCGTTTACTGATGAAGAAAAAAATAATTATTCGTGGGAAATGAAAGATTTCAGAGACACTATTGGCGAGGGCAACTTAATCAAGGTTTCACTTTATACGTACGTATGGTACGTACGTATGGTACGTACGACTTCTTCACACGAGCGCATAATTACATAAGTTGGTACAGTGTCCTGAAAAACAAACGCACTGTGAGTAATCCCGTTATTGCCCCTTCAGTAATGATATTTGTGTTTCGAAAAGTTGACCATCCTTGGGGCAGGCCTTAACACATGAAATGTTGTTCACTTTGTCCACTACAACTAGCTGACTATGAGACTCACTGTAAGACTGCACTACTACTAGCTGACTATGAGACTCACTGTAAGACTGCACTACTACAACTAGCTGACTATGAGACTCACTGTAAGACTGCGCTACTACAACTAGCTGACTATGAGACTCACTGTAAGACTGCACTACAACTAGCTGACTATGAGACTCACTGTAAGACTGCGCTACTACAACTAGCTGACTATGAGACTCACTGTAAGACTGCGCTACTACAACTAGCTGACTATGAGACTCACTGTAAGACTGCGCTACTACAACTAGCTGACTATGAGACTCACTGTAAGACTGCACTACTACTAGCTGACTATGAGACTCACTGTAAGACTGCGCTACTACAACTAGCTGACTATGAGACTCACTGTAAGACTGCGCTACTACAACTAGCTGACTATGAGACTCACTGTAAGACTGCGCTACTACAACTAGCTGACTATGAGACTCACTGTAAGACTGCACTACTACTAGCTGACTATGAGACTCACTGTAAGACTGCACTACTACAACTAGCTGACTATGAGACTCACTGTAAGACTGCGCTACTACAACTAGCTGACTATGAGACTCACTGTAAAGACGCGCTACTCAAACTAGCTGACTATGAGACTCATTGTCAGACTGCACTACTACAGCTAGCTGACTAGAACCACTGTAAGACTGGCAGTCACTACAACTAGCTGACTAATGAGACTCATTTCCTATAGACTGCCCTACTAGACTAGCTGACTATGAGACTCACTGTAAGACTGCACTACAACTAGCTGACTATGAGACTCACTGTAAGACTGCACTACAACTAGCTGACTAAGAGACTCACTGTAAGACTGCACTACAACTAGCTGACTATGAGACTCACTGTAAGACTGCACTACTACAACTAGCTGACTATGAGACTCACTATAAGACTGCGCTACTACTAGCTGACTATGAGACTCACTGTAAGACTGCACTACAACTAGCTGACTATGAGACTCACTGTAAGACTGCACTACAATAAGCTGACTAATAGACTCACTGTAATACTGCCTACAACTAGCTGACTATGATACTCACTGTAAGACTGCACTACAACTAGCTGACTATGAGACTCACTGTAAGACTGCACTACTACAACTAGCTGACTATGAGACTCACTATAAGACTGCGCTACTACTAGCTGACTATGAGACTCACTGTAAGACTGCACTACAACTAGCTGACTATGAGACTCACTGTAAGACTGCACTACAACTAGCTGACTAAGAGACTCACTGTAAGACTGCACTACAACTAGCTGACTATGAGACTCACTGTAAGACTGCACTACAACTAGCTGACTATGAGACTCACTGTAAGACTGCACTACTTGTTCTAGTGCCATTATATGGCAAGTATGGGACCACTTCAACTTTTACTGCTTAAAAAACGTATCAGACTACAAAACTTCCTGAAAACAGACTACTGTGGTATTTTTAAAAGGTGAGTGATGTGCTTTAATTTCAGCGTGCTGCTAAATTTTGACTAGAGTATGGTGCTTAATATTACACTCAGACTCAAGAAACTAGAAGGGAGAAATATATACATTTATGCTCAAAGCCCTGTTTGGTGAGATATTTAATATTTCAATATTTGTCATGCATAAATATTGAATTTATTTTTTGAAATGTGATAGTAATAAATCCTTAAAATATAGCTGGGCTAGCTCGCTCGCCATTTATGCTGAAGCATACCACCAGTAAATATGGTTTTTACTGGATCTACTAGCAAAACATGACACTTTATACGTGTCCATAGTAAACAAACACACACACACACACACACCTTGATCCAGGTCTGACTTGCTGTTCTGCAGGCACTCATTCACAAACTCCTGCACCTTCTGGGCCTCCAGGGTCACCTTGTCGCCGTGGTAACTGAGCACTTCCTGCAGGTAGGCCTGAGTGGTGCTGGAGGCCGAGTAGAAGGACCTGTAGCGAGTGAGTAGCGTCTGGATAGTGCGAGAGTTACTCTGGACCTCATGCTGCACTGAAACCACACACACACACACACATACATACCCATGCACACAAATAATATTTCCCTGAAATATGAAAAACAAACAAACAAACAAACACATACACACATTATATGTAATCTAGTAAAAAATACAACAATCATCCAAGCTTGCGTTGTCATCAGAACACTTCATTTCTGTATCTTATGAAAATTAATTCAGCAAAGCAGACTCACTAATGACTCTGCAATATATGTATACACATCTATGCCTGCATAATTGCCTGCACATGTTACGAATGTCCATGGCAAATTTAACAACATTTTATTGCAGGATATCAATAGAAATAATCAGCAGAAAGAACTAGGGAGGCTAACTAGCCCTAGCTCTAGTCCCAAAGAACTGCCAAAATTAGCAGAAGAAAACTAATGAGGAGACCAAGTGGAAGTGAGAACAGTAAGAAACGTATTCTTATCAAAACCACATGAGCTAACTTCCAATATTCTATTGCTATATTGGTTTTTTTCTGAGGGAACCATTTTCTAGTAACAGCTACGTAATATGAAAACAGGCCATTGATGGTCTGAATATAAGAATTCTCCGTCAACCTCCTCACTAGCTGACCGTTCCACACCACTATTCTCCGATGCTTACCCTTTACCAGCCGATCTTCCCTAGCACTCCTGTCTCGCTTCAGTACCCTCCTCTTTCGCCCAGTGTCGAACTTCCTTTTCTCCAAGTCAAAGAGCAGAGAGTTCAGCTCAAACAGTCTCTGGTGCGTTCTAACCCACTCTTCATATCTGGCAACAGTGAGTTCCAGTTGGACCTTCATCTTTGTGTTTTCTCGGTAAAGTATCGTCAACTGCCCTATGGCTTCTTCTACATAGCTGAGCCTGATTTTGATGGATTCCATGAGAATAACGGTTGCCTGGGATACAAGAGCGTTGTCCTCGTTGTGGTAGTAGTCTATCTGCTCTCCCACTCCGCCTGCTGATAGTGCAGCGCCTCGTCTTTGAGATGGCAAGGGTTCCTCAAGAAGGCGCGGCGCAGGAGCGTTTGCAGAGATACTGCCGCGTTGAGAATTGTCTGACATTTCGACTGACATCTCTTCCACTACCACGAAGGCCTTCTCGTCCAGACCCCGTTTCTTCATTTCCAGCTGCTCCAGCTTCGCGGTCAGCTTTTGGGCGTGCATACGGAAAGCTTGGGGGGTTTTCTTGAGAGAAAATGTCGTCTGACGAACTGCAACGCGCCATGTTGCAGAGGCAGAATAATTCACTGTCTGAGTCATACTCTCGCAGGGCCGTAGCAAAGGGTCGGGTTGGTCGGGTTTTGGCCCGACCAACTTTATGCAGACTCGATGGGGATTGCTCGGAACAAGTGGGTGCAGCTTCCCGTGGGTGGGCGCGGTTTAGCGTGCAAGGAGGAAGCATGGCTTCTACGAGTGACGAATTGACCGATTTTTTTTCCGGGCAAACCACACCAGCCGCGATCATTTGCCTCTCCTAAGAGATCTTTTGGAACCTCAAAAGTTGTAGAAAGAAGTTTTCAGCAAAATTGGTTTGATAAGTGGTCGTTCTTGCACTGTGATGAAGCAAAAGATGCAGTTTTTTGCCATACTTGTGTCATGGGGTTTAAGCTTAACAGAATGAAAACCCGTATGAGAGCTGACCCAGCTTTTGTAAGTTCTATTATGGCTATAAATATTAGGTAAGGAATACTATTCTGTAATTTTTGCAGGTTACAAAAGGCTTTTGTAATTGGAAGAACGCCACTGTTTCTTTTGTAATCATGAAACAAGTGCTTGTCATGCGGAGGCAGTGGAAGCAATTATTACCTTGCTATCTTCGACCATTGGCATAGGAGAATTTTTGTCTAAGCAGCATGCTACTCAAAAGTTAAATAATCGCCATGCTTTGCATGAAATATTGGTTTGTGTGAAGTATCTTTGTCGCCAAGGGCTTCCTTTGAGAGGAGACAAAGATGAGTCTGATGGTAATTTTATTCAATTATTGAAAATGAAGGCTGAAGTTGATTCCAAATTAACAGAGTGGCTGAAACGAAAAGAAAATAATTATACCAGTCCAACCATTCAAAATGAAATGATTAAGCTAATGGGCATGTCTATTTTACGTGACATTGCTTCCACTCTACATTCAACCCCATTTCTTACTGTAATGGTGGACGAGACCACAGATTCATCTAATACTGAGCAGGTCACAATTTTTTTGCGTTGGGTGACAGATTCCTTGCAGGTACATGAAGAATTTATGGGATTATACAGTACAGAACGTATTGATGCCGCAAGTGTTACATTTGTCATAACTGACTTATTTTTAAGATGCAATTTAAGTATTGAAAAGCTGCGTGGCCAGTGCTATGATGGGGCCAGTACAATGGCAGGAAACAGAACTGGGGTTGCTAAGCGCATTAGTGAGCTGGAACCTAGGGCTATTTTTACCCATTGTTATGGCCATTCCTTGAATTTGGCAGCTTGTGACACCTTAAAAAAATCTAAAGTTATGAAAGATGCTCTCGAACTTACCCATGACATTTCTAAGCTTATTAAGTATTCCCCAAGAAGAGAAAGTATTTTCAAAAAAATAAAAGAAAGCATTTCTTTAAGTAGTAGCCCTGGGATACGAACACTTTGTCCAACACGTTGGACAGTAAGAGCAGAGTCACTATCCAGTATTATTAACAATTTTGAGGCATTGAGATCAACCTGGGAGTTAGCTATGGATGCAGTTCAAGATACTGAAACTAAATCAAGAATACGTGGTGTATCTTTTCAAATGGAGACTTGATTACTTCTTTGGAAATTATCTTGCTACGTTGGTTTTGAGGCATGCAGATAATTTAAGCAGCACTTTACAGCATGAAAGTGTGTCAGCTGCTGAGGGTCAACAAGTGGCAAAAATGACAGTGGCAACTTTCAAATCAATACGAAATGATGAATCGTATGATGGTTTTGGAAAAGTGTTACTTTGAAAGCCACACACTTAGCTGTTGGTGAGCCAAAGCTGCCAAGAAGACGAAAAATTCCAAAGAGATATGATAGTGGCAGTCACAGTGGTGATTATCATACAACTCCAGAATCTTATTATAAGCAATTGTATTTTGAAGCTTTAGATTTGATTATTAATTGTATTGAAAGCAGATTTGATCAGCCTGGATTTCGTATTTATCAATCAATTGAGTTGTTAATAGTTAAATCATGCAAGAAAGAAGACACAACAGCAGAGCTTGATGAGGTATGTACTACATACAAAGATGATTTTGACAAAGATGTATTGTGTACACAGCTTCAAATACTTCGCTCAAAGTACAACTGTAAAGAAACTTCCATTATTATTTTTGACATCAGAGATTACTTGCTATCTCTATCTCCAAGTCAGTTATCATTAATTTCTGAAGTGAAACTTCTCATGCAACTTTTACTAGTAATGCCAGCTACGAATGCTTCATCTGAGCGATCATTTAGTGCAGTCTTATCTGCGGTCAACAATGACACAGGAACGACTTAATTATTTAATGATGCTTCATGTTCACAAGGAAAGATGTGACGATTTAAACATGAAGACTTTAGTTAATGAGTTTATAGATAGATCAGAGCATCGTGCAAACATTTTTGAAAAGTATTAACTGTGTACTTTGTGTGTCAATTGTAATATCATTAATTATTTTTACTAATTAAATTTACATGACACTGAACCACTTCTAGCTATGATGTTTTATTCGAAACCACACCCACTTCCTGGCCAGACCAACTTTAAATAGCTTGCTACGGCCCTGTCTTGTCGTACACCATTGAAATTCACGGATTACTCAACATGAACTACTTTGTTGTTCGATTTCAGTTTGATTTTCTACCAGCCACTCCCTTTTCAAAACTTGCAGTTATTTAGATAATATAAGGTAAAGTATCGCCATATGTCTTTTATGATAATGGTAATGATCGGTACCTGCAAGAATCTATAATGGTGCTAATACTTATGGTGGTGCAAATACTTATGGTGCAAATATTATCATTATTATTATTATTATTATCATAATTATTATCATTATTATTATTATTATTATTATTATTATTGTGGGGCCAGTCCCCAGCAAGTCAATGAGAAGAGAGTAGAAGAGAGAAGGACTTGTCATTGTAGTTGTATTGCTCGTGTGTTTGTTTATTAAGTGTATATCATTTCCTGTATGCTCCAATTACATGTATGTTTCCTTCTTGTTCTCACCCCCTTTAAATGTTGACCTCTGTATCATTTTCTGGAGACTTGGCCACATGGTCCTGCTCTGTGTTACTTTCTGTACTTGTGTTTCCAACTTATGACTTTATCTAGTTGAATCCTACTGCATACTAGCGCAAGCAGCTAACCGGCCTTGTCTCTGGGGGAAGTATACTACCATTTTGTTTCTGGTTTACGCAGTTCCCCCACATCCTGGTAGCAGCGGTGGTTGAAGCAAACGAACTTAGTCATCTTATCTAAGGAAGAAATTACCTTTGGATCCTTCTACCTGTTGTTCTATAACATACATCAGTGTAGTTGTCGAGTTTCCTGAAGTCGTGAACACTTTTGAGAACATTTAGTTTGATGCAACAGTCTTTGGAGTTATTCAACTAAGCTCGGTCAAAGTTGACAAAGCAGATAAGTTGAGTTGGAGAGCTATTCAAGATCTGGCTAACTGTAAGGTATCAACGTCTCGAACTTTGGAGTAACGAACATTGAGAGGACACGTTTAAATTTCGTGGAGATTTAAAGCATTTGTTGTGAAAGGAACGATTCCAAGCATCCGGGATCTTCTGAAGAACAGTATCTGCAATTGGTAGTGGGCAGGTGGAAGTTGTCCCTGCCTGTGAGAACATTTTGGTTTGGTTTTGTCATTTCACTTGTGTGTGGTCATTTTTAGTATCTTTTATTATTTTTCTGTCTGTGTTGTAGTGCACACCTCCAGAACCTGGGATTCACTGCACCACTAGTCGAATGCCTCCTAAGAGAATTCTTCGGAGTAATACAGTAGAACGCACAACTGAGAACAGACAAGACTTGCAGCTCCCTTCAGTTGACTATACATCTTCGGAAGGAGAACTTGAGTATCTGAGTGATACCCTTAGTGTAACATCAAACGCATCGACAATCACTTCGTCTGAGGTTAATCAGGAAGTACCAGTTGAGAAGATGGAAGAATCTGGAGGTGCTGGGCCAGTGCAGTCAGCCCATCTCATAGAGTTTATGGAGCGTATGTTCAAACTCCAATGTGAAGAGAAGAAGGCCGATGATGAGCGTCGTAGAGAGGAACATCGTCTATTCCAAGACAGGCTGGAGAAATTGGAGCTCCAACGACATGAGCATGAACTTGCATTGAGGGTTTCAGCTCGTCGTGACAAGACAATTGATAAGATTGTCCCATATCAAGATGGCACAGAGATCGAGCATTTTGTTCAATCATTGGAAATTGAGCTCACCCAAAGTAAGATTCCTATAGCTGAATGGAAACGAGTCCTAACATCCAAATTGTCACCCAAGCTCAAACACCTTGTAGCAGATATCATTGATAACAGTGATTTGACCTATGGAGACTTGAAAGCCAAGCTGTATAGATAGGCAGGTAGCACAACTTTAGAAGTGGGACTCAAGCTGTTTACGTCTCTTCCTAAGGATGTTCAGGGAAAAACTTTGAGGGATGTTGTGAGAGCTCTCTACAGCTTGTCGGAGAGATTTTACATTGACTGTGATACGAAGGCCGAGATGATTGACAGGCAAAACTGCGCTTTGCTCCGAACTATCCTGTTGCCCCAGCAACAGTCTATGATGGACGCCAGGAACATCAAGACGAAGGAAGACCTGATGGAGTTGGCTGACAGTTTAGATGCGATTGGTGTGGCTCAGAAGATAGAGAGGTTTGATAAACCACTGTTTAGTCAATCTCAGGGTTATGGTAGTCGAGGGTGTTTTAAATGTGGCAAACCTGGCCACAGGTTTTTCGAGTGCAGGGCGAGAGTAAGTATGCAAAGTCAGAGAGAGAACAACTCCAGCCCTAGAGTAGTGACTTGCTTTCTGTGTGGTGTGCAAGGACATAAGAGCCCTGACTGCCCTAACAAGATGGCTAGTGGTGAGACAGCAAGAGTGAATGTCAAGCAGAGCATGCCTGACAAGAAAGTTAACTTTATCTGTGCTGGTAGGGAAGGGAACTCTGTCCAAGGGTTTGTTAACGACTGTGAGGCTCACATCGAGTTAGATACTGGTGCTGATATTTCAGTAGTACCTGATAACTTTGTGTGTTCAGAAAACATGAATGGTGGCAGTGTCACCCTTAGAGTTTTAACAGGAGATCGTTATTGTGCCCCTACTGCTAATGTTGTGATCACAATTGGGTCTAACTCCTTTGAGGAGGAGGTTGCTGTTGTTCCAAAGACTATGTTAAGGGACAGAATTATTCTGTCGGTTGCCTTGGACACATCCAAGTTTCCCTTCATGCAGGTCATAAAACAGGTTCCCGCCCAAGCAGATAAACAGCAGGAGAAGGCTACTGGACCACTACACCAAGTTCTCCAGGTAGAAACCCGGAGTAAGGCCATGGCCCATGACAAGAATGAAGAGGATCAGATCCAGAGTGAATATCAGGGAGTAAAACCCAACCCAATGGATATTGGAGAGTTGAGAGATGTGGTTAGGGAGGTAGTTCAGGATGAGGAGTGTGATGTCGGTCAAGTGGGTGAGGTATATGGGGAGTCCTTGGCTGATGAGGTGGATTGCTTGGGAGAAGTTGAGGAAGAAGGTGTTACTACAAAGGACGAAGAGGTGAGGAAGGTAGTGGATAGTGGGATGTTGGAAAGTGATGATGAGATAAGAGTAAACATTGGTGAAGCAGAGGAGAATAGGGACGCACCTGAATTGTGTGTGCCAGATTTGTATGAGTCAGCTGACAAAAACAAGTTGTGTGAAGAGATTTTACAAGACCAAACATTGGCTACATGCAGAGCTTTAGCTGATAAGGGTGAGCGAGGGTACTTCTGGCGAGACAATTTGTTTTTTCATCGCCAGGTAGATGACATTCT
>WLWD01002346.1_pt1 | contig 20046 bp, 14 predicted proteins | sample 6712731 | NCBI WGS metagenome assembly WLWD01 (sample SAMN12718690, study PRJNA576275) | sponge metagenome | isolation source: marine sponge | host: Mycale hentscheli | place: New Zealand: South Island, Marlborough, Capsize Point | collected 2014-11-01
CGTTGGAATGAACGATTGACAGCGTTGGTCGAAAGCGAAAACCGGCTGAATGAATTTAATGCCCGAAGGCCGACGCTGCCATCGGCAACCCAGCAGGAATCCCTGTTTGATCTCGGACGTAATTTGCCGACAGTATGGTATTCCGATGCAGCATCTATGCAAGTGAAAAAACAAATTCTCCGGTTGCTGATCGAGAAAATCATTGTCGATATTGATAGTGAAAACCAAATCCAAATCGTCGTTCACTGGATTGGCGGACATCACTCCGAACATGCGTTGCCACGCCGAACGCAGCGATCTCATGTCCAGACATTGGACCCGGTTCAAACAATAAAGTCCCTGTCGTTGATTGCTGACGACGCACAACAGGTGCGCATGCTTAACCGCGCAGGCATACGCACGCCGCAGGGAGCAACCTGGACTGAAGATCGGGTCGCAGCATTCCGGCGTCGGCATAAGATGCCTTCCTATGATCCAGAGGAGAAGAAACGTCGCGGCCTGTTGTTGCAGGAAGAAGCAGCATCCAGGTTGACGATTAGCCCAATGAGCGTCCATCGGTTGCTGACGTCCGGGACCTTGTCGGGTTGTCAAATAAACCCTGGGCTGCCCTGGCTCATTGAAGCCGACGCTCTTGACGAAAAACAAGTAATCACTGCCGTGGCGGCTATACAAAAATCCGCTGCAAGGCCAGTGGATAATCCAAATCAGGGGACATTGTGGTGATTGCTCTAACTCGACAAATATATAGAAACCAATTTCAGACTTCTGCCAACAGTCGACGCCAACATCATTGGCTTCAGGATCAGAACAGCAAAAAATCCGTTGCGCCTCATCAGCACGACTGCCGCCAGATAAATGGCACAAAAATCTGGCGGCCATCATGGATATTAAATGAACTGAAGATATATTCATATAATGAGTTTCTCCCATTAAGGAGTTGGGACATTTTTTTTCATAACCAACTACGAACTGCCAAAAGCTATTTTGTTGTTAGAGATCGACTTCAAGTTCCGCTACCAGTAAAACCGAATAAACATTTTACCTCAAAATATTTAAATTTCACAAAGGATGTATCATGAACCACAGACTTCATCCTTCGTTTTTTTCTTTCTTTTTGCTAGTTTTGGCTGATGACTGACTTCATCAATTGCGTTTCCCTGAAGATTGTCCAATACCTCATTGGCTCGTTCAAGCACTGATTTTGGCAATCCTGCCAGCCTAGCAACATGGATGCCGTAACTCTTATCGGCTGCTCCCGGTAAAATTTTTCGCAGGAACTTGATCGTGTCGCCGGATTCCTTCACAGCGACATTATAATTTTTTATCCCGGGGAATGTCGTGGAAAGTTCAGTTAATTCATGATAGTGGGTTGCAAACAGGGTTCTTGATTTTATTTTGTGGTTGTTATGGATAAACTCTGCGATGGCCCAGGCAAGACTTAAGCCATCAAATGTACTTGTTCCCCGTCCTACTTCATCCAATACAATAAGACTGTTTGGGGTCGCATTATTCAAAATATTTGCGGTTTCCAGCATTTCGACCATGAATGTACTTTGCCCTTTGGATAAATCATCTGCTGCGCCGATCCGGGTAAAAATGCGATCAACAATACCGATTGTTGCTGACTCTGCAGGAATATAACTGCCCATCTGCGCCATGAGCGCCAACAATGCAACTTGCCGGATATAGGTGGATTTCCCCGCCATATTCGGCCCGGTTATGATCAGAATTTGATTTTCCAGATTGTTGATATACGCATGGTTAGGAACAAATAATTCGTCCGTCAGCAAATGGTCGATGACCGGGTGTCGGCCATCCTTTATATCGGTCACAATATCGGACACGATCGTCGGTCGTTTATAGTTATTCTCCAGCGCGACATGGGCCAGTGTTGAAACAGCGTCTAATACGGCGATGCCATTTGCCATCGTCTGAAACAATGCGGTTTGGGCAATGACCTCGGACCGAACTTCCTGAAATATTTCATATTCGAGGGCTTTGGCTTTATTTTCTGCCCCGAGAATTTTATTTTCAACCTCTTTTAGTTCGGACGTAATAAAGCGCTCGGCATTAACCAATGTCTGTTTCCTGATATAGTTATCCGGGACCAAATCCAAATTTCGATTACTCACTTCGATATAGTAACCAAACACTTTATTGAATCTTACTTTTATTGACTTAATTCCGGTTTTTTCCTGCTCATCCAGCTGTAATTTTGCAATCCAGCCCTTCCCTTCCTTCGCTCCAAGACGGAATTCATCCAGATGTTTATTATAGCCATCGTTAATCATGCCGCCTTCTTTGATTGTCAAAGGCGGCTCCTCAACAATGGCGGTTTCAATAAGCTTGACCAACTTAGGGAACTCAAACATTTTTTCAAAAACATCGCCCAGGACTTTGACATTTTTATTAAGTGAGACGATTGCCTTAATGCCGGGAATCATATTTAGAGCCCGTTGAATGACCAGTAAATCGCGTGCATTTGCACTGCCGACATTCAATCTGGAAATGGTCCGTTCGATATCCCGTATTCCTCTAAGCACCTCTCTCAATTCCATAAGAAGCAGTTGGTCTTCTGCATAGACGCCGACGGCATCCAGACGCGCATCAATGTCAGCTTTATTTAGCAACGGTCTCAGAATCCATTCGGTTATCATCCTGCTTCCCATTGGCGTAATCGCATGATTCAAAATACCAATTAGAGTGGAATTTTTTGAATCCGAGAATAGTGGTTCGACCAGTTCCAAATTGCGCTGTGAAATTCGATCAATAATCATGTATGACTGGGATGAATACGGCGAGAGCGTCGTGATATGATCTGTCTTTCTCCGCAAATCATGCTGAACGTAATGAAAGACGCCGCCGGCAGCTCTCACCGCCAAAGGAAATTCACGACATCCAAATCCGTCAAGGGAGGCAACGCCAAAATGACAATGTAATTCATCTTTGGCCAACCCGGAATCAAAAATCCAATCTTCAGCCTTTGTCCAGTTTAGATTTACTGCAACATCCGGAAATAAATCATCCTGCCATGACGTATGCAACGATTCAGGAAGAAGGCATTCCGAAGGCTGAAGTCGACTCAATTCCGTTTCGAGCAATTCGAATGTATTCACCTGAGTAATCCGAAAATCCCCAGTACTGATATCTAAACCGGCAATGCCGTATTCACCTTTTTTTGATTCAATAATTCCAACCAAGAAATTACTTTTACCTGATGACAAAATATCACCCTCGCAAATCGTCCCCGGGGTAATGATTTGGGTGACTTGACGCTTAACGATACCTTTGGCAAGTTTGGGATCTTCCATTTGTTCAGCGATGGCAACCTTAACTCCTGCATTGAGCAGGCGGCTCAGATAATTTTGCATTGCATGGTGGGGAATTCCCGCCATTGGAACTCCTCCGCGTTTAGTCAGGGCAATATCCATGACCTGACTTCCTTTCACCGCATCTTCAAAAAACAATTCATAGAAGTCTCCCATACGAAATAAAAGTAATGCGTCGGGAGGAATTTCTTTCTTTGCATTCCGGTATTGCAGCATCATCGGCGTTAAGGGTGTTTCTTTGCTCATACGTACAATTCTTATGTCATTTGAAGGTTTATTCTAACCTGGATTTCTCACAATGCTTCTGTTGCTAAACCCTATATCATTTATATTCAATGCGTTAACCTGCTTCACAAATTCACTGTGTCTCAACGCAATTTAATCCGCGTTAAATCATTGAATATCAGCAATCTAACCGAGTGTGTATTCAAAGTGTGAGTGACTCTGGTGAATGCTCGGGTTGAGGTAAAAGTAACGCGGTCATTCCTAGCTGCGCACATGTGATTCAGCCAGCCTTCTGAGGGGTTTAGTCAAGATGTATTTTCGAATATTTTTTACTTTTTTTAACAAAGTTATAACAGGTAAAAAACAATTTCAAGAGTTCTATCATCTAATACAATGTGAATGTGTTTTTTATGCTCTTTGACATCTAAATTGATTTAAGTGGCAGCTGTCATATAATTGAGAATTTTAGATCCTTTCCTAGTTAAGGATTGTAAATAGTTTAGTTCATTATATGGGATTTTATCCTGCCAACATCGAAACATGATTCGAATCCATTTGAATGCAAGAGCACGAAGAATGACATTATGAGTTTTTCCTTTTTCGATTTGCATACGATAATAGGCAGCTGTCCACAAAGAATATTTGAGAGACTGCCCCGCGCATTCGATGAAGCTCTGCCGCAAATGCTTAGGGCATTTATAGCGAGCCAATGCCACCTTCGATTTTCCACTTGAAATGGTTATAGGCGCCACGGCAGAATATTTTTGTAAGCTCTCTGGCGACTTATAGCGTTCCCGATCAGCGCCAAATGCACTGGCTAACCGTGCAGAGTGAACGGTCCCTGCCCCTGGGAAATTTCTAAATATTTCAGCATCTGGATGTTGGGGATAAAGTTCTTTAAGTTGTTGTTCATATTCAGCAATGCTCTGAGTGTATTGTTTGAGTAATTGGCATAAGAGTTTCACTTCTATGGGTGAAGTTTTCAATATGGCCTCATCGGAAGTTAAGGGCTGGGTTTGACGAATGAGTTGCAAACGTGTCTCAACAACTTTCTTTTTATAGCAATGATGATCGTGGTAAAATTTTCGCAGGGTAGCATCTTTGACTTTTTGAAGCTTCTGCAACGTTGGCCATTTCATCAGGAAATCCCAAGTTAACGGGGAACAAATGTCCTCACTAACCAGATCTATTGCTTGAGGAAAGTATGCTTTCAACACACTTCTTAGTTGATTGATCACCTGCTTGCGACGATCAACGGCATCTCGCCGGTTTCGAGCAAGGATATCAATTATCCGGACAATTTCTTCAGCTGGTTTCCAAGGAGTCAATTGATTACGATGGTTTGCGACAATTTCGAGAAGTTTTGTTGCATCGTCTGGATCATCTTTTGCCCCACTGGGGCGAAATGCCTCACGAAACTTAGCTAATGTTTTTGGATTAATCGGATAAAGAACAAAAAGATCATGGCAGATCAGAAAATTAATCAATGCTCCTTTACTTTGTTCCAGGCATACGGCGATAGGGCCATTTCTGAAACGGTTACGTAAATAACCGATCCACTGGTTTAACGCTTCAGGACTTTGCTTAATTTGTTGACGCGCGATTTTTTTTTCTCCAGGAACCTGAATACTGATGTCATGTTTTTCATCAGCCCAATCAATGCCGATTAAAGCAACAAATTCTTGAGAGGTTGGTTGTTGGATCATGAGTTCTGCCTCCTATAAAAAGTAAGTGAACAAAAGGTATATACAACGGTGTTGGTTATTCCTGAAAAACATGGCTCATAATGGGGCCTTGAAGATGTTTATTTCATGCACTGAGAGCTCTCATCAAATCGCCCGTACTCCCCGTACGACAGACACCTCCTGTTTAATGTAAAATGCCACTGCTATGACCGTATGGCCATATTGCAAGAGTCTTTCACGGCAATTCTATTGAAATATAAACTGCTTATTATTAGTATGTTATGGCTTTAAATTGAAGTATTATGTGCGGCCTTTGCAATAAGGTGTTTCATTAATAACAACAAATTTAAAGGAGGAAAAATAATGAATAGTAAAACACAAGCAACTACTGTCGAGAATGAATTCTACAGCCCGATGCTGCGAGCACTGGTAAAGGCCGAGGCAAAGAGGGATTGCCCCGAATTCCCCGACGAGCATTTTTTGAAGGCAGGGGTTGGGCGGTGCCTGAACGATGTACGCAGCGGACGAGACTGGATTCAAAAAGCAATGACGATTTTGAAGCTGGCGATCACCGTTAGGCGGTTCTTTATCAGCTTGAAAAGCCAGAGGCGGCTACGACTTACCCAAAAGATTGCCTGTGCAGTTCGAGCAGAAGCCGATGAGATCGCCACGGCAAAAGACGATCCCTTTGCAGAGCATGCCGAACTTGATGGAGTCGCGATCTACGCCGCAGACGGTCATTGCCATGGAAGCTCAGCTCATGACCAGCTAATTGATCAGAAGCGTTACCCCGTCGGACATTTTTTTGCCATGAATCTTCGGACTCAAACGATGATTCATTTGGATGCAGCTCGTCCGAAGGTGAAAAAAGAGCATGATATAACCGCGTTGAAACGCTTGGAGGCAAGTGCCCTGCGTATGGAAGAACCGACAGGGCGAAAGGTAATTATAGCCTATGATCCGGCGATCTACGACTTCGTCCAGTGGAATAACTGGAAGCAGTCGAAGGGGATTTACATCATCACTCGAATGAAGGAGAATACCAATTTACTAATCTGTGACGACCGTGAGTTTGACCGGGAGGATCCCCGCAATGCAGGCATAATCTCGGACCGGACGGGAGTAACAAATAGCGGTCGCAGGTTGCGTAAAATTGTTTGCATTGAACCGGAAACTGGAAAGAGATTTGTCTTCCTGACAAACGAAATGACATTGCCGCCGGGGTTGATCACTTTCATATACAAGAAGAGATGGGACATTGAAAAAGTGTCCGACCAATTCAAAAATAAACTGATGGAAAACAGGGCCTGGGCAAAATCATTGAACGCTAAATGTGTCCAGGCGCAGTTCATGGTTCTGGCGCACAACCTCACCTTAATCCTGGAACGTAAACTTGAATCCGAAGAAGGCATATCCGATACCAAGATTGAAAAGAAGAGAACCCTGAGAATTCAAAAGGATCTGGCAAAGATCAAGGAGGCCGGAAGAAAAGAAAACCCGCTTGTTACACGACCCTATAAAGCCGTTCAGAGGTCGTTTCAGTTTATCCGATGGCTCAGGGACCCTTTGCTTGTCAAGACTCCCTAGAGGCAGGCTGTAGAGGCTCTGAGGCCCCTTATGACCGCATATTTGTCATGAAAAAACAAACACCGTTGTTTTCGGTGATGCATATAAAATATCGATATAGCAGGCGGCACGTTAATTTTCATCAAGAAAAATTCACGGATTTAGCCTGATTAATTCATGCGATTCGTCGCGAGAGCGCTTAACTCGCTCATAATAAATTGATTAGAGAAATTTTCACGGCGAAAGTGAATTTTCATTCACTGAGATGTGTTGTGAGCTAATCGGTTTATTTGAGCAGAGATTAGGGCTCGCAGCAGAATACTGATGAATTATTCAGGTTAGGTATAACTACCTATTGGAATTTACCATACTAACCATTTAGTATCTTATCAATAATATTCGTGTATTTTTTGGCAAGAGTTTAATAATTCAGAGCTGGAATCAATATGGTTTCTTTAAGTTGTACATACTCAGTGGTCCCCGTTTTGCCCTCAAACCTAATTTCTTCTTACTGAATCGTTTTTTGCAGGAAATATAAAGAAAACAAAAAATCAGAATTTTTTCAAGGTCAAATCGTTTTTCACGATGATATTATTTTTTAATTTCCCTGGTAACATTGAATTTATTTCCTCCTGACTCATATCGCCGTTTTTTTCTATACACTTCTCAAGGTAATACTGCAAGTAAGTTCGTGGATTGATATTATTCTGTTTACATGTTTGAATGATCGAATACATACAGGCGGACAATTCCCCGCCCCAAAGTGAATGGTTTCCAATATAATTGTTTCTTCCCAGAGCACATGGTCTTATTCCGTTTTCCATTTTATTATTATCCATCGGGATTTCGGGATTTCGGGATTACCAACAAATATAATCAGTCCCTCCCAGTGATTTTTCATTGATATCATTGCTTTAAGTCTGGCTTCATGAACTTCATCTTCATCAGCCTTAATCTCAACGTTGATTTCTTTTCCCATGTCATGAATGGCTTCACGTAATCTCGAATCGTGTTCTAAAAACATATCACTTCCGGGAGGATGTTTTACTCTCTGATTATTAATTTTGTACAGTTCGGCGATTTTCAACAACCATTCCTCTGCCCATCTGAGCAGTCCGTGCTCTTCGGGATATTTTTTTTTAATGTCAGTGAAATCTCTTCTCACATGAGCCCAGCAATAGGCCAGAAGAACCAAACCCAAACCGGCCAACATTTTGTAGGCAGAAGACCTGTCTACATTCAATATTTTCAATTTCTCCTCAGGAATTTCAACTGGTTCTTTTAGTTGTACTATATCGGTAATCCCCAGAAGAGTTTTCGCAGGAACAGAAGCGCTTCTTGTGGCGTCAAGAACGAAAATAGCAACATCTTCAGATTTGAATCCCCACATATACCATAATTTTTTCATGGCGTCACAAAGCATGTACCAGCGAGTTTCATCAGCGTGCCATCTTATTCCATTTTGCAATTCAATAATAAGTTCTTTATAAAGAGGCTCCAAATAGGTTCCAAATATTGTTTTCAAACCACCGAAAACAGTTCCTGGAATCATATTGACTTCGTGTTGCTGCATGTCGAAAATTTGACGCTGAATCGGTATATGCTGTTGATATTTATCGATAAGAATATCAATCCATACTTCCAACCCATATTTTCCCTGCTGAATGAGTTTAGCCGGCATGGGAGCTGTTATTATTTTTTGGGAACGCCAGGGGCGTAATCGGCCGGAGGAGTATATTTACGCCTGATAGTACGTTCCACGTACCATTCGACTTTTTTCTGATCGTGTATAATACTTCATCCATGCCGTTCTGTTCCGTCCAATTCTCCGCCGGAATTCCATGAATGACTTCTCCCTCAGGCAGCCTAATAATTCTATCCACAATCTGCAGCCCTTTAGGAATTTTCCTTCCATTTCCTTTGTGGCCATCCTGACCTCCGGATTTTCTCTTTTCCGTGTCATTGTCCTTCTCCGCTTCAGTCTTTTTTTCTTTCTCCCCAGCCGATTCGTCTTCCCGGCATTAGTGATTTCTGATTCGCTGATTTCTTCAACTACAATAGAATTCCTATCCTCAACTTTGATATCTGACAATTTCAGTTTCTCACTCTTCAAACCAAAAAGCATAGATGCGAATTTATTCGCTTTACCACGTTCATTACTCAATTCTCGTTCCAGTTGCCGAATCCTTTTCTCCAGATCTTTATTCGCCTCTTTTTCACAATTTAATTCCCCTTTCTGCTGTTCAATCCGTCGCTTGAGTTTATTGAATTCATCCACGGCAGCATCAAAAATCTGACGGAATTGTTCGTTTTCCTTCTTCAGCTGCTCATTTTCTACTCTCAGTCGCGAAAGTTTGCATGTTTCCGGACATTTTCCGTAAGAATGATTATGTCTGATTGACCTTTGTGCTTTCGGCAACTGTTATTTCCCTTTGGTAAGATTTCTTTTTTTCAGACTCTCATAATTACACTGGCTGATTTCCTGCAGCAGGGCTTTAACTTTCCTATATCTCTCATTCATTTCTTTTGCCTCGCTGATTGATCCGGGCGGAAGATAAAGATTTTTAGTTCTACCTTCTTTTTTCGAACTGAGATAATAGCAGATATGTTTCTCTCCATTGTTACAGGTGCAGTTCTTTCCACATTTTGAGCGATACATGACAACTGAACCAATAATAATATCAAGGTTGCTCATCAGTTCCTTTTTTAATCTCTCTCTTTTTTTCATATCTGATATAATTCCTTAATTTTTAATTAAATTGCACGTATTAATACACACAATGACACCGCCGAAAATTAAATCAATGAAAAATTCGTCTTTTTTATTATTTTTTCAGGGATGGCTAAGGTGGAAAGCCAGGAGAGAATTCTAAAGAATACTTTAGCCGATATGTACTCTTGATTTAAGAAAGAATGAAGGTAGTATAAATGGCAACGTGGATCACTGAATACGTACTTTAAGTTTTTGAGCGGTTATAACCAGTTCTTTTCCCAACTTTGTCAAGTAGTATTTGTATGTTTTACCTGCCCTTTTTATAAGACCAAACACATTAAGTCTTTTAATAAGCCTTGATATTTTGCTGGTATTAAACGCGGGTAGTCTGGCCCTTATATCTTTGTTTCTAAATCCTGTGATGTTGTATTCCCCCCGCAGAACAGTAAGTAATAAGGACAGGTCTTCATGATAAAATAAATTGAACCCTTTGTAATTCCTGTTGCTCTGTTTTTTAGCTTGTGTGATTTTGTCGAGTCTTTTACGTCCGACTGTTTTGTTGTCAAAGGCAGAAATAAATTCCAAATATCGTTTATTGGAAGCCTGAACAATAAACCTAACACTGAAAGGCTGTAAATGTTTTTTTTCAAAGGGGCATAGCACATGGATTTGCTGCCGTCACGGTGTTCAACCTCACGGTAGTGTTTTAAAAAACTGATATCACTAGTTGTGGTTTCAAGACGGAGCAATTTGGAGAATTTGTCATACATTTTAATTGAGCTTTTACCCATTGTATGTTTAATACGGCTCCCTTCGATACGGATATTATAATTGTTGCCTATTTCGCCTTGGCATCTGGGATCTGTTTTGTGTCCGAGAAAAGTGGCAATGTTATCCGGTTTTACCGTATGTATAGCAGTCGCAGTCAGTTCTGAATATATCGATTGTCGGTCTTCTTGGTTTTTAAAAACAATATCTGCAGCATATTCAGTCTGCATTATGCTCCAATGGCATACCTGATTGAATGATGCATGTACCGGACAATATGTTTTGGCTAGTTCATCAAGTCTTTTGTGTATTTTTTGAATGTCCATATTCTCGCAGACAGTTTGCGCCTTGTCAAAATCTTCGATGTAATCAAATGCGTTGTCTATCATAGAATACTTTATGCCTTGTTTGTCCAGTTCGTTGGCTAATATATTGTGCCCGTTAATATATATCTGTAATTTAAACGGGCGCCAGGTAGGAACTCTGACATAGCCGTAACCAGGATAAGGGTCAATGAAATAGAAGTAATAGTGCAAACATTTACCACCTTGCGTACCTTTGAGGAATGTTTTGCCCGACTCTTTGTCATGCCATGGTTTATAACTGCTACAGGCTTCCATGGCTGAAATAATATGGGCCAAGCCTGTATGAATCCCTTTTTTATCCAAAACTTTTTTAACTAAATCTTCTTTGCGGATATGTGATTTCGCCACAAATTCTATTTCAATATTATTGTCTTTTGCTATCTGTTGAGCATTGGCTCGCAATTGATTCTTAAACGGTTCCGCAAATTTGGGATAGTCAAAAATACGTTCTCCTTGACCGCAAAGGTAGGATGTCATCCCTTGGGCATAACATATTTGAGGAAGTGTCCCCGTTATTATCAATCTATCGAAACAGCTAAGAACACCACTAATTTTTCCTTTGTACGTTGATGTGAGTAATTCCATTTTATTTACGTTTATTTTGAGATGTTTTACAGGATAGTTTACACTTTTGAGTATGCTGTAATAGATAACGCAAAAAAAATAATATCAATCAATCCCACAGGACCAACAAGAAATGTCGAATTTTGAAGTTTTTCCCTTCGTTTATTCATAATTCCTTGTTCGACATTCGATATTCAGGAATATTCTGGGGGAAAGCGTAAACTAACCTACTTTCTGACGCCTGATGTAAGCATCCCTTTGCTTCATGTAAATCATTCCTGTTGGTTGTGGCCTGTCACGTTAGGTTTAATTGTTTCACAGGGCTTCCTAAACGATATTTGGAATTATTTCTGGCCTTTGACAACAAAACAGTCGGACGTAAAAGACCTCGGACAAAATCACACAAGCTAAAAAACAGATCAACAGGAATTACAAAGGGTTCAATTATTTTATATATCATGAATACCCTGTCCTATTACTTACTGTTCTGCGGGGGGAATACAACATCACAGATTTAGAACAAAGATATCAGGCCAGACTACCCGCGTTTAATACCAGCAAAATATCAAGGCTTATTAAAGACTTAATGTGTTTGGTCTTATAAAAAGGGCAGGTAAAACATACAAATACTACTTGACAAAGTTGGGAAAAGAACTGGTTATAACCGCTCAAAAACTTAAAGAAACCATATTGATTCCAGCTCTGAATTATTAAACTCTTGCCAAAAAATACACGAATATTATTGATAAGATACTAACCAAATATTGTTTACAGCCTTATACTGCCCCCGTTTTTTTTCAAAATTACTGCTGCCGCTTTTGGGCGTGCGGATAAAATCAGATTTCCCCCCGATAATTCCTTCGATGACAGCGTTTGCGTTATTCAGACATAATCCGGTGCCAACAGCAAGCATCGCGGGGAAATGTGAAAATGAAAAGAACCCTTTCTTTAATACGCATCCACTGAGTGTATACATAACACATGGAGCTATAGCAGAAAACACGACGATTGACTATATTACAGCGAGAACCAGATCGAATTCGGGTAAGGGCGTCCAAAGCAACATGGGCATGGTGAGCATGAACAGCATGGTCATAAATATTGAAACTGCATAGTGGGTTAAATGTAGGAATGCCTCGATTTTTTGCACAATAGAAAACTGTTTATGAGCAAATAATTTGGGCAAGATTTTTATTGCGGTTTCAATGGATCCTTTGGCCCAGCGCTTCTGCTGACTTTTCAGTGCGGTTACATTGTTTGGAACCTCTGTAGGACATTCCAAATCGAAATCGTATTGGATCGTGTAACCTGCCATCTGCACCCGATAGGATAAATCCAGGTCTTCGGTTAATGTATCGCCCTGCCAACCGCCGCCGTCTTCTATGGCTTTCTTTCGCCAAATCCCGGCGGTGCCCAACGGTGTTGGTTATTCCTGAAAAACATGGCTCATAATGGGGCCTTGAAGATGTTTATTTCATGCACTGAGAGCTCTCATCAAATCGCCCGTACTCCCGTACGACAGGCACCTCCTGTTTAATGTAAAATGCCGCTGCTATGACCGTATGGCCATATTGCAAGAGTCTTTCACGGCAATTCTATTGAAATATAAACTGCTTATTATTAGTATGTTATGGCTTTAAATTGAAGTATTATGTGCTGCCTTTGCAATAAAGTATTTCATTAATAACAACAAATTTAAAGGAGGAAAAATAATGAATAGTAAAACACAAGCAACTACTGTCGAGAATGAATTCTACAGCCCGATGCTGCGAGCACTGGTAAAGGCCGAGGCAAAGAGGGATTGCCCCGAATTCCCCGACGAGCATTTTTTGAAGGCAGGGGTTGGGCGGTGCCTGAACGATGTACGTAGCGGACGAGACTGGATTCAAAAAGCAATGACGATTTTGAAGCTGGCGATCACCGTTAGCCGGTTCTTTATCAGCTTGAAAAGCAGAGGCGGCTACGACTTACCCAAAACATTGCCTGTGCAGTTCGAGCAGAAGCCGATGAGATCGCCACGGCAAAAGACGATCCCTTTGCAGAGCATGCCGAACTTGATGGAGTCGCGATCTACGCCGCAGACGGTCATTACCATGGAAGCTCAGCTCATGACCAGCTAATTTTCTTAGTAAACCTCCGCCTCTGGCGGAGGACTCGTATAGGTTCGACCGGTCCGTGGCTTTTGATGTAATGTAAATCGAGTAAAGTTTTTCCTCCAAGAAAGCCCCGTTGGCCAAAATGGAGGAAGAACAGATGCATGACTGGAAGAGATTATCACATGTGAAATGGGAGTGCAAGTACCATGTGGTATTTGTGCCGAAATATCGTAAGAAGAAATTGTATGGTAAATTAAGAAGTCGTATGGGTGACATGTTGAGGGAACTATGTCGTCAGCGTGAAGTAGAATTACTGGAAGGGCACTTGATGCCAGACCATGTTCATATGTGTTTGAGTATCCCGCCTAAGTTTAGTGTTTCTAGTGTGATCGGTTTTGTGAAGGGAAAAAGTGCAGTCCGCATTCACCGGGAACTGTTAAATATCCGTCGTATGACAGGGCTGCATTTTTGGGCTCGCGGATACTGTGTGAGCACTGTTGGTATGAATGAGGAGGCAATAAGAGAATACATGAGGAATCAAGAAAAGTTAGATAACGATCAACCAAACTTAGAATTCTAATAACGGCAATACAGCCCCAGCGGGGCTTTTTCTACGTAACGTCCCCCTTCGAGGGGGAATCCTAATGCCTCCTGCTATGCAGGAGGTTGATTACTGATCAGAAGCGTTACCCCGTCGGACATTTTTTTGCCATGAATCTTCGGACTCAAACGATGATTCATTTGGATGTAGCTCGTCCGAAGGTGAAAAAAGAGCATGATATAACCGCGTTGAAACGCTTGGAGGCAAATGCCCTGCGTATGGAAGAACCGACAGGGCGAAAGGTAATTATAGCCTATGATCCGGCGATCTACGACTTCGTCCAGTGGAATAACTGGAAGCAGTCGAAGGGGATTTACATCATCACTCGAATGAAGGAGAATACCAATTTACTAATCTGTGACGACCGTGAGTTTGACCGGGAGGATCCCCGCAATGCAGGCATAATCTCGGACCGGACGGGAGTAACAAATAGCGGTCGCAGGTTGCGTAAAATTGTTTACATTGAACCGGCAACGGGGAAGAGATTTGTCTTCCTGACAAACGAAATGACATTGCCGCCGGGGTTGATCACTTTCATATACAAGAAGAGATGGGACATTGAAAAAGTGTTCGACCAATTCAAAAATAAACTGATGGAAAACAGGGCTTGGGCAAAATCATTGAACGCTAAATGTGTCCAGGCGCAGTTCATGGTTCTGGCGCACAACCTCACCTTAATCCTGGAACGTAAACTTGAATCCGAAGAAGGCATCTCCGATACCAAGATTGAAAAGAAGAGAACCCTGAGAATTCAAAAGGATCTGGCAAAGATCAAGGAGGCCGGAAGAAAAGAAAACCCGCTTGTTACACGACCCTATAAAGCCGTTCAGAGGTCGTTTCAGTTTATCCGATGGCTCAGGGACTCTTTGCTTGTCAAGACTCCCTGGAGGCAGGCGGTAGAGGCTCTGAGGCCCCTTATGACCGCATATTTGTCATGAAAAAACAAACACCGTTGCGGTGCCATTAAAATTCATGCATAAATCCGTATATCCTCTTGCACCCTGTTCGGCGGTAAAATGGCCATCAATCCCGACGCTTTGGGCACGGGTCAGCCAATTTTCTTTTTGGTTATAATGCCCCCATCGTGCCTGGACGCAACCGATCTCATCATGACCATCGATAAGAGCAACAGTCCGTTTTAGAAAGAGTTTAGTATCTTATCAATAATATTCGTGTATTTTTTGGCAAGAGTTTAATAATTCAGAGCTGGAATCAATATGGTTTCTTTAAGTTTTTGAGCGGTTATAACCAGTTCTTTTCCCAACTTTGTCAAGTAGTATTTGTATGTTTTACCTGCCCTTTTTATAAGACCAAACACATTAAGTCTTTTAATAAGCCTTGATATTTTGCTGGTATTAAACGCGGGTAGTCTGGCCCTTATATCTTTGTTTTTAAATCCTGTGATGTTGTATTCCCCCCGCAGAACAGTAAGTAATAAGGACAGGTCTTCATGATAAAATAAATTGAACCCTTTGTAATTCCTGTTGCTCTGTTTTTTCGCTTGTGTGATTTTGTCGAGTCTTTTCCGTCCGACTGTTTTGTTGTCAAAGGCAGAAATAAATTCCAAATATCGTTTATTGGAAGCCCTGAACAATAAACCTAACACTGAAAGGCTGTAAATGTTTTTTTCAAAGGGGCATAGCACATGGATTTGCTGCCGTCACGGTGTTCAACCTCACGGGAGTGTTTAAAAAAACTGATATCATTAGTTGTGGTTTCAAGACGGAGCAATTTGGAGAATTTGTCATACATTTTAATTGAGCTTTTACCCATTGTATGTTTAATACGGCTCCCTTCGATACGGATATTATAATTGTTGCCTATTTCGCCCTGCCATCTGGGATCTATTTTGTGTCCGAGAAAAGTGGCAATGTTATCCGGTTTTACCGTATGTATAGCAGTCGCAGTCAGTTCTGAATATATCGATTGTCGGTCTTCCTGGTTTTTAAAAACAATATCTGTAGCATATTCAGTCTGCATTATGCTCCAATGGCATACCTGATTGAATGATGCATGTACCGGACAATATGTTTTGGCTAGTTCATCAAGTCTTTTGTGTATTTTTTGAATGTCCATATTCTCGCAGACAGTTTGCGCCTTGTCAAAATCTTCGATGTAATCAAATGCGTTGTCTATCATAGAATACTTTATGCCTTGTTTGTCCAGTTCGTTGGCTAATATATTGTGCCCGTTAATATATATCTGTAATTTAAACGGGCGCCAGGTAGGAACTCTGACATAGCCGTAACCAAGATAAGGGTCAATGAAATAGAAGTAATAGTGCAAACATTTACCTTGCGTACCTTTGAGGAATGTTTTGCCCGACTCTTTGTCATGCCATGGTTTATAACTGCTACAGGCTTCCACGGCTGAAATAATATGGGCCAAGCCTGTATGAATCCCTTTTTTATCCAAAACTTTTTTAACTAAATCTTCTTTGCGGATATGTGATTTCGCCACAAATTCTATTTCAATATTATTGTCTTTTGCTATCTGTTGAGCATTGGCTCGCAATTGATTCTTAAACGGTTCCGCAAATTTGGGATAGTCAAAAATACGTTCTCCTTGACCACAAAGGTAGAATGTCATCCCTTGGGCATAACATATTTGAGGAAGTGTCCCCGTTATTATCAATCTATCGAAACAGCTAAGAACACCACTAATTCTTTCTTTGTACGTTGATGTGAGTAATTCCATTTTATTTACGTTTATTTTGAGATGTTTTACAGGATAGTTTACACTTTTGAGTATGCTGTAATAGATAACGCAAAAAAAATAATATCAATCAATCCCACGGGACCAACAAGAAATGTCGAATTTTGAAGTTTTTTCCTTCGTTTATTCATAATTCCTTGTTCGACATTCGATATTCAGGAATATTCTGGGGAAAAGCGTAAACTAACTACTTTCTGACGCCTGATGTGAAGCATCCCTTTGTTTCAATGTTAAATCATTCCTGTTTGGTTGTGGCTTGTCCACGTTAGGTATGATGAAGTCTGAATCAAATATGGCAATGTAGTCGCCGTTTGCACGGTTTAATCCATAAGCTAACGCACCCGCCTTAAAATCAATTCGTTTTGGTCGTCTAACAGCATACATATTGACATCCTGCTTTCTGATTTCAGCGATGGCGTTATTTATCAGATCGATGGTTTCATCGTTGCTGTCATCTAATACCTGAACCTCATATCTATCTTTGGGATAATCAATAACCGCAGCGCTCCAAAGCAATCTGTGGACCACATCTAATGATTAGTATTTTATCGATCGTGCACCGACAAATAGAGCTGAAACAAAATAGTAGAGGGATGCCGGTGCATGATCGATAAAATACTGTTGAACTAAGCCGAATGTTGGCATTGGCAGTAATCTTGATAATCGACTCTATGGGTATTGTATGGTTTTTTATCGGCAGAACAAGTAGTTTGATGGATGATTTTTTGGACGAACAGGAAAAACAATTGGTGTTTTATGAGTTTTTTGTTCATTTTTGATTAGATTTCAGCTTCTGATTTGATCGAATTCGCCAATTTTCCGGCACAAAGACAGACCGGTCCGCTGTCCTGTTCTGCTTAAAAAAAACAGGCTTGGATCTGAGGGAATTGGGTTTATTGTCAAGTAGGTTCACAGCTATGTGGATGGGGTTTAACTAATTTAAGTAATTCGGGTTGTCTTGTTGATTCGGGTTGTAGCGTAGCTGCTTTGAATAGACAGGCCTGTTTACACTTTGGACAAAGGAAAATATCAATGCCGGTTAACCGAAGCATGATTTCCTGAACGGATTCACTCAATTGAAGGATTGATCCGTCAATGCCCAACTGATTTCTTATAGTCTTGAGAGCCTTTCCTTTTGATTTGTTCGACAAGAAGCCGAAGTATCGGATTTTCATAAATCCATCAGGCAATACATGAAGTAGGAAACGGCGAATGAATTCGTCGGCTGGAAGAGACATGGTTTCAGTTTGCTTGAGCTTTCTGTTTTTATAAGTGAAGACGATCTGTGCATTGTCAACGGATTGGATGCGATTATTGGAAATGGCGACCCGGTGAGTATAGCGGCCTAAATAGTCCAGAACTTGCCGGGGTCCGTCAAACGGACGTTTGGCGAACACGTTCCAATTCTTATCTGCGGCGCTTCGAATAAGGGTGTTAAAGGCATCCGGTTCCCGGTAGCGGGCAGTTTTCCCGTGGAACTCAATCTTGTTATTCCGATAAGCAAGGCGCAACTTATTCAGGTACCGTATCTTGAAGAGTTTGGCCATGGAATCGTTTCTGAAGAGATAATCTTCCCGAATTGGTTTGAAATGTTCTTGACAGCCAATAATTCCAGCCGGTACCAGAACGTGCAGGTGGAAATGGTCCATGAGCGTTTGTGACCAGCTATGAAGCGCCGCGATAAATCCGAGTTGTCCGTTGACGCGCCATTGAGGATCGACAGCAAGAATTTTGAGGGTGTGGTTAACCGCATGAAAGAGCATGTCAAGCATCCGCGATTTGTTGCAGAGAATAAGCGGATTCAATTCATGTGCGATGGTGAATGCCAGGTGGCAGTAACTAACCGGCAGCAATTCGGCCCGACGATCATTCAGCCATTTCTCTTTGACCATGTTTCGGCACTTGGGGCAGTGGCGATCTCGACACGAATTGTAGGCATTGTGCTCGTATCCACAGCGACAGCATCGGTATAGATGACCGCCGAGAGCAGATGTACGTACGGCATTGCTCAATATGGCGCATGACATTTAAGTGTTCAGGCGGCAGAGGATGAATTTTTCGATACTGTTCACCGTAGAGCCGAAAGACATCGGCCAGTTCCGGAGATGGCGCTTCTGCAGTATAGTCCTCTGTCGCCTGTTTACAGGCGACAGACATGATTCGCGGCTCCGGCGTCGAGTCCGAGTAAGTCAAGGGGACTTTTAGACATGGATATACTTAGCAGTGGCACTTGCCCATTTATGCCCCATGAGCTTCTGAACGGCGGCCAAAAATCCCAGCCGTTTTCGATCATATGTGTAGCGAAACTGTGGCGTAAACAATGGACGCCGCAGCCGCATTTGATACCGGCTTTTCTCTGAGCTTTATAAAAAATCTGCTGGATAGAGGCTACAGAAATGGCATTATTTGGATCCCGTCCCGGAAAGAGCTGGATCAGGGGTTTACAGGCCCGGTAATACCGGATCAACTGGTTCACCAGGCTTTCGGGGAGTACGGTATAGCGGTCCTTGTTTCCCTTTCCCTGATCAACACGCAGAAGTCCGCGATCGCGTTCGATATCGTAAATTTTCAAGTGAGCGGCTTCTTCTGCGCGAACACCGGAACCGTATATGGTCATTAAAATGGTTCGATGCTTGATGTTGGAAGTGACTTTGATCAGGCGTTTGATCTGTTCCCGGCTTAAGGGCTTGGGCAGTCTTTTGAGAGTTTTACGACCGGGAATGAAAAAGTTTGAAACATCGCGTTTGAGCAGATTCCTGTAAAGATAGCTAATCCCGTACATATCCCGATGGCAGGTATTCCAGGATACGCAATCATTTTCCATTCGGTGTAGAAGAAAGTCCTGAATCATGGGGTTGGAGATTCGGCCTGGAGGAGCCTCTTTATAGTGCTCGACGAGGGCCTGAGCCGACTCAACATAGGCATCGACGGTTCGCTGGGAGTAGTTACGCAATTTCATATGGGTAGTCATTTGCTGGCGGAGTGGAACGACCATGGTATTACCTCCTGTAATGTGGTAGGTTATTGTGAGAACGAATTGTTGGCCCGAAACCAACACAACAGGAGGTAATTTACAGCAAGGTGCGATTGGGCGTAAGGATTGGCGAAAAAAAGGCGAAGCCAAGGGCGGCTCGGATTAGGGCAGGCACTCCGCGAAGCGGTTTAGTTCAATTCGTTATATATTGGAAGTTGAATGGTAACAAAAGGATATTCGCTACATTTTCTGTTGTCATTGTACGACGCAACTGTTCTATTGATATCCCGACGAGCCTTCTTCTGCTTCAACATGAAAATTGCAATCATGATATAGCAATGCACTCCATAGACCATCAAACAGAGCGTGCTGAGTATATAGGAAACAATAATGATGATATGTAAGAGGTGGAACATGCTTGAATTTCAGGAGTCAGGAATGAGTG
>WLWD01005697.1_pt1 | contig 20038 bp, 10 predicted proteins | sample 6712731 | NCBI WGS metagenome assembly WLWD01 (sample SAMN12718690, study PRJNA576275) | sponge metagenome | isolation source: marine sponge | host: Mycale hentscheli | place: New Zealand: South Island, Marlborough, Capsize Point | collected 2014-11-01
TAAACCTAGGAAAGAGAAAGAGTCAAGAAGTTGTTGCAGTTAGGACAGTTGAGTTAAAGGAGAATGTTTTAGCAATTTGTCGTGAACGTGGTGATGATTGGGCTGCCGCTGTACAAGCAAGAATTCTGCCAGTTCATGATCTTCATGCCGTTGATGCAGTATACCATCACCTCTGTAGCAATAATTTCCGAACCAAAAAGCAAATCCCAACTGCCTATCAAACTGAAACTAACCCTGCAAAAAAGATGAAATTGGGTCGTCCACAGCTACAGGAAAGAAATGATGCCTTTCTTGAAGCCATTAGCTACCTTAAAGAAAATGATAACCATTTATGATCTTATTGCACGTATGGAAGATAAGCTTGTTGGATCAGACCTGAGCGCATTTAGTTCACAATACATGAAGAAGAAGCTCCAGGAGGTATATGGAGACAGAATCATCATCTCTGAAATTAATGGTAAGCCAAATGTTGTGACCTTCCGTAGCACAGCTAAGGCTGTCCTTCAGGATTTCTATCAGCAAGAGAAAAAGAAGGCTGATCCTGATGTAGAAAAAATTAGGGTAGTTGAAACAGCAGCAAAGCTTATCAGAAATGATATCAAGATGATCGAAGTCTCCAATACAGCCTATCCTACTTCTGAAGAGATAGCGTCTGAAGACTCCTGTATCAACTTTCTTCCTGACACATTGAGAGTATTGCTGGAAAAGTTGATTGTTGGTAAGCAAATTGTTGCCATAATAACTTCATTGCTCCCTCTCTCATTACTTATATTTTCACTTTTTAGGGTCAGCAGCCAGGAAAAAAATTGCATCAATTGGACAGGCTATTATACAGGCAGTGCGTCCACGTGTGTTATTAGCACCATTGCAAATTGGATTGGCTGTTCAATTGCACCATCACTATGCATCGCGCTTTCTCGTTGATTCTCTTCATAGCCATGGGTTTTGTTGCTCTTACCAGCAAGTGCAAGAATTTGAAAAAAGTGCTGCCTTTTCCCATGGCACTGACATTCCCAACTTCAGCAACCAGTTCATTCAATACGTTGCGGACAATGTGGACCACAACACTCGAACTTTGGATGGAAATAACACTTTTCATGGAATGGGAATGATTGCTACAGTAACTCCTGGCATAAGGAGCAACAATCGTATTCCCAGGATAAAAGTTTTATTCAGAGATTTGGCAGCAGTTGGACAAGTTCCAATTCGGTTTCAGAAGGAAAGGAGTATTGGAAGGACAGCCATCACGGACGAAAAGCTGCACTTACTGACAGCTCAAGATCCAACAGCTAATCTTGATTTATTATGGAAGACTTCAATTCTTTTCAAGTCTTCAAGGCCATCATGGTCTGGGATGATGCAATTTGTTCAAAAAGGTGATCATCCAGGAATGTCATCTATCATGTTTCTTCCTATGATTGATATGAGCCCAAGTGATGCCACATGTATCTACTCTTGTCTTAAATTCTTAGGTGAGCATGCCAGGCGGCATAATGCCAAGCCTATTGTTACCTTTGATCAGCCACTTTGGTGGAAAGCAGTTGATATTGTGGATAGTGAGCCTGCCGATAGTGATTTGAAGAATATTGTGCTCCGCCTTGGTGGTTTCCACTTGGAAATGAGCTTTCTTGGGTCTATTGGCCAACTCATGTCTGCTTCTGGACTCCAACATATCTTAGAATTAGTGTATGCTCCTAATGCAGTTATTCACATTCTTACTGGGAAAGCAATTGCCCGAGCAGTGAGAGGACACCTTCTTGTTGATGCAGCACTCAATGGCTTATTACTAGCTAATGCTTTGGGAGTGCCTTTGCCCTCACAGTCAAACAGTGAAGAAGGAGAGGCAGGTGAATGTATCTCTGATGAAACAGCAGCTATCGCAAAGAGAAGCAAGGACCTGGATGAAGCTTGTGTTCTCTATGAAAATTTGATGGAGGAAACGATATCTGTGGATGAGGTTTGCAGCACAGATGTTTTCCAAAGGATTGCAACTATTTTACAAGAAAAAAAAGCTGTTTTGAAGTCATCTAGGACTGCTGTGCTCTGGCTTCAGTATATGAATACAGGGTTTGATACAGGATTTTTTGCTAGGGGGGGGAAAGTCAAATAGCGACCTTATAGTTGCATTTTTTTTGTCCTTGCAATACTATTAAGGTAAGGAAATTAAACTTATTTTATTATATTTATGTATTGATCAATTGATTACCTCTAATAAACAGCTTTGTTCATTTTGAAAGCTGAATAGCTCTGACATTAATTAAGCACAGACTCCTAATAGGTTATCCTTCTAGTTTGAATGGAGTAGGTGTATCATTTTATGGATCACCAGTTCCAGTTTGAAAGTTGCTTTTAGCACTGGTCATTGTGAAGCAGCTGCCTGGTTGGTAAGGGTATATTTGTTGCTTTGGCAGACTGTAGAAGTTGCTGAGTAGTAGCTAATGGATATCAGAAAGTATTTTAGGAAAAAGAGACCTTGTGGCTCCAAAGGAAGTGAATCCGAACCAAAAAAAAAGCAAATGTGATAGCTATGAATCGGTGGAACACAAGGAACAGATTCGAGCAGTGCAGCAGAGAGAGAGTGAGGAGGTGAGGGAGGAAGAGAGAAGAGGTGAGGAAAGAAGTGCAGCAGAGGGAAGAAGGGCCGCAGAGGGAAGAAGGGAAGCAGAGGGAAGAAGGGCAGCAGAGGGAAGAAGGGCAGCAGAGGAAAGAAGTGCAGCAGAGGGAAGAAGGGCAGCAGAGGGAAGGAGTGCAGCAGAGGGAAGAAGGGCAGCAGAGGGAAGAAGGGCAGCAGAGGGAAGGAGTGCAGCAGAGGGAAGAAGGGCAGCAGAGGGAAGAAGTGCAGCAGAGGAAGAGTGCAGCAGAGGGAAGAAGGGCAGCAGAGGGAAGAAGGGCAGCAGAGGGAAGAAGTGCAGCAGAGGAAAGAAGTACAGCAGAGGGAAGAAGTGCAGCAGCAGAGGGAAGAAGTACAGCAGAGGGAAGAAGGGCAGCAGAGGGAAGAAGGGCAGCAGAGGAAAGAAGTGCAGCAGAGGAAGGAGTAGCAGCAGCAGAGGGAAGAAGTGCAGCAGAGGGAAGAGTGCAGCAGAGGGAAGGAGTGCAGCAGAGGGAAGGAGTGCAGCAGAGGGAAGGAGTGCAGCAGAGGGAAGAAGTGCAGCAGAGGGACGTAATATAAAGATGAACATTGGCTGAGGCAATCCCAAACTAAGCTCCAACCTAAAGCATTCAAAGACTAGCCTGAAGAAATTGTACAAATCTAGGCTTACCTACAAGAAAAGTTAGGATGAAAAGTATTTTTTGTACGTTTTAATAAGTATAGGTGAAAATCATAGGGGGGGGAAACTCTGCTCAAGGGGGGGAAATCCCAGGGTTCCCCCCCCCCCTCTGTATCAAACCCTGGAATATGATCGATATACTTCGCCAGTATATACGGGCTGAACGTACAGGAAATTGGGCACTTCACCTTGAAGTAATTTCCAAAATGCTTCCCTTTCTGGCTGCTTCTGGACACAACCATTACACAAAATCTGCAAGGGTATATCTTCAACGGATGTCTGAGCTGGAGAAACAGCATCCAGATATCTATCAGAAATTTCAAGAAGGCCTTCATGTATTGAGGAGAAATGATCGTTCATGGGCTGGTCTCTCTACTGATCTTGTAATTGAACAAGTACTCATGAGGAGCATGAAAACTAGCGGAGGTTTAACCAGAGGGCGAGGCATGACTGAGCAGCAACGTCTGATATGGGTGCTGTCCATGCCAGTGTGTGCTGAAGTCAACAAAGCTATGCAGGAGCTATCGGGAGTCAACTATGTCACAAGTGAGCAGAACAAAGACATGACGAAGGCAAGGCAGGCACGAGATTGGAAGGATACAGCCACAATTCTCAGTTACCTTGAAGAGAATACTCCCTTCGCTTTGGATAAGAGCTTGAGAAATATCTCTACAGGTGTACATGCACATTCTACAGTCAATGTAGACAAGGCTGAAGTAGTAGGAAGAGCTATATTGGATGACATGGAGGGGGAAAATGTGGATGAGTACGTGTTCAAGAGAGCCAATCAAGCTGTTACAATGAACTGTAAATGTTCAGTTAAAGTTGATGGTGATATCATTCAGATTGACCCACAACTACTCTTTCAGCGACTCATTCTGGTTGCAAAATCCAGAGATGATCTTGAAGATATTTTCAAGTTCGAATTGTGTAGCTACCCGCCAGCTCTCTTCAGTGGTCTTCAGTTTCTTCGTGAGGCTAACAAGCCTATTTTAGCTAATGCCATTTGGTCTCTTCTACCTGATCAAGAAATTTCTGGACTGGCTGGCCATGAGGCAGTTCAGTATGTGTTAGACGGTGGGGCTTTGCTTCAGCGCATTCCGTGGGCAAAAGGTGCTACGTTCAATGAGATTTGCTCTGTATACACTGAATATGTGACAAGGAAGTATGGAAATGCAATAGTTGTATTTGATGGCTACCAAAGCAAGTCTACAAAGGACATGACCCACCAGAGGCGAACCAAGGGGCAAGCAGGAGCAACTGTAACATTTACAGAAAGCATGCACCTTACTATGAAAAAGGCTCAATTTCTTATAAACAAAGAAAACAAGCAAAGATTCATCAATATGCTTTCTACAAAGCTGGTGGAGAAAAATTGCAAGACCTATCATTCTTCCGGAGATGCCGATCTTTTAATAGTGCAGAAAGCAGTTGAATCAGCTTCAAGAGTCAACACTGTATTGATTGGAGATGATACTGACCTGTTAATATTGCTGATCTATCATGCAAGCTTGGATTCTCACCATTTGTTTTTTAAGCCAGAGCCAAAGAAAAGTGCCAAGAATTCTCGTGTATGGAATATACTTGATGTGAAAAGGCAGCTAGGCCCTGAGATTTGCAAGCACATCTTATTCTTACATGCGTTACTTGGATGTGATACAACATCACAACCTCATGGGATCGGGAAAGGGAACTCGCTAAAGAGGTTCAGAGAATCAAATTACTTTCGTACCTTAGCTAAAGCCTTTGATTCGCCATTAGCTACTGATGAAGGCATCACAATTGCAGGTGAGCGTATTCTCGTTTGCATGTACAATGGTAAACCCGGAGAGAGCATTAACTCTGTTCGATACGAGCGATTTTGCGAAAGAGTTGCTAAGAATACATCACACATCCAACCGCAGACTCTACCACCAACATCAAGTGCAGTTAAGTTTCATAGCCTCCGTGTCTATTACCAAGTACAGCAGTGGAAGGGAAAAGGAGACAGCCTTAAGCCAGAAGAATGGGGATGGAGGGAGAGTGAAGGAATTCTTATCCCAGTCACCACTGATGTGTTGCCTGCTCCAGATGATCTTTTACATATCATCCGATGCAATTGTCAGGCCAATTGTAGTTCTATGAGATGTACCTGCAGAAAGCACGGGATAGCATGCACCATAGTGTGTGGCAACTGTAAAGGGTCTGGCTGTATGAACTCAGCAAGTATTGAAGGCAACTGTGATGATGATGTTGATGATCCAGATACTGAGGAACAAAACTAAACTAAAAAGTAGTCTCTTGTCTTGTCAAGCAGTTGGCCATGAATTTGATAATTTTTTAATGAATGTACAGGTTTTCTCTGGTTAGATAGTGCATATGGGTTAAAAACTAATTATATGTGATATTTTCGCCAAATTTTTGCATTTCTTTCAGATTGATGACCAAATTTCTGCATTTTTATCAATGCAAACTTTAAGAGCTTTTAGTATGTTATAGAGCACACTTTTCTGGGTAGGAAACTGTTGAGAAAGTCTCACTTTTGATAAGTGGTAATTTTTTGCTAATTTTTTGTGAATATTTTAGCGTTGTTTGATCAAATTTTTGTGGTTTCCCATGGTTAGATTTTGGGGGACTTTTAGTATGTTATAGAGCACATTTTTCTGTATAGGAAACAGTCAAGAAACCTTTTGTTGCAATTTGTTTGAGGTCCAACAATAAATTGACTGTACTAAAGAGTCAGCAGTAGTAGATGACGGGTTGTGGTCTATGTTGCCCATTGCACCAGTTATAAAATGCCCCTTTTGCAAATGCGATGGACAAACAACATCATTTAGGCGGTATTGCCTGCACATTAAAAGAGCCATGCTCTCTTCTAGTTGGAGAACCCGGTCATAAGTGATACTGATACCCAGACTACTAAACTGTTCAATAAGTTTTTTGCTACGCAAATGAGAATGAATATTCAGGCCAATATTATATAGGAACGGGGGGCTCTCGATCAAGTGTGTGACGATGGGTACTAGTCACAGATTTTGCCATTTGTTGTTTTTTCTTGTAGTTAAACAAAATCAACTGAGATATAGTAAGGCAAGTTTGGGTATCAACACAATCAACACAAGGACCATACAAGATCATTGAAATTAAGAGTTTCAAGTTATGTATATGGTACCGAATCCTTTTGACAGTCATTGGCAAAATTGCCGTCAAACATGAAATTATTTATATTAGATATCTCACTACGAACCAGCTTTGCAACACTAGCCAATTGTGTGGCTTCATTTTTAGAGTGAGATGGAAAACAAGCATTTTGCATTATTGTTTTCATCCCATCAGGAAAAATCAGGACAACATGTCTTCCATCAGAATGTTCTTGCATTCCATGCTGCTTATAGTGATCGAGAAGCTCACCTTTAAACCGGGTTTTGTTTACTGTTGCATCAGGGATGAAGTACTTTATTCGTTGTTCATAAACTCTGCATAGTTCACCCAACTTAAAGGAGTAAATACCCTGACTTAGGCATCATCTATCTGCACAACAACCTCAGAAAATGCACGTCCTCTAGCTTGCTTTTAGGAGTTTTGTGTTGAAAAGGTACGATATCGATTTCGATACATTGTCAAGCAGTTAAGGTGATATTTTGCTTCTAAAGCAATTAAATCTCCACTACTAACTTTTGCAAGAAACTCATGATCACTCATCACGGTAGCCATACCCTTAACGGACTTATCAACGTTCAAAGTCGTGACTTCATGTAGCTGTTCTGTTGTGATTTTATCACAAAATATGCAAAGGTCCCTTAGCATGCTACTGTGACGTTTCGGACGATGATGTTCATCTTCAATTTCAGTTGATTCCCTCTTCCTCTTCAATCTAGCACGTTCCAACATTGAATTATTGAATTTTTGATGGCACTGCTTGTGCCATGAGGCTTTGTTGCTCAAGAATTGGTAGCTGTTCCTTCATCTCCAAAGTATATTCTGACTGGCAAAGAATTGATTTTCTGGAGTTCTTCAACATTCTTCAAGAAGTTATTGTACACATCCAAAGCATTTCTAGAAGGACAACGCAAATCTTCTTCTGACTTAGCCTGACAGACTATGCACAGTTTCCAGTCAATCTTGTGGGCCATGCTGTCCAGATGAACTGTACTCCAGATGATGTCCTGTCATGTAGCCTAATCAGCATTCATGTAGCAGCTATAACTAGACTTATTAACACATGCATATAGTCCAGCTTTACACACCTTAAAAAGCATCTTCCTAATTTCGCGCTAATTTTCGCGTTTTTTTTATTGTTAATGTCCATAAGTCGACTCCAGTTGTTATTTGTGATTGCAGCCATACCATTTCTGATAGTCCATATAGTCTCCTATCTACTGACAAAATTTGGTGCTTTTGTCAATTTTGTAACTATAAAATCCCTAAGCTACCCTACTAAAGCCAATGTGGCATGAAATAAGACTTTATTAAGTTGTAGCAATAGCTCTGTGCTATAATGTTGTAGCAATAGCTCTGTGCTATAATTGAGTTGTAGCAATAGCTCTGTGCTATTAAAAGTAAGCCAGGTTTTTATTTTTATTATGATTTTTCATATGAAGGTGAACTGTGGTGTGCACCTTTTGGAAGTACCCCATCTACCACCATCACCACCCATGGTGCATGTTTGTGTTGAAAGCCAATATAATGTTGAAGTGCTAAATACGATCACATAACCAATACAATGTGTATGTTTAATAAGTAACTAACATTTACTTTTTCAGTTCAAGATTTGATACGTATTCTAATTATCTGTAGTTGTATTATCATCCTATGTTGCATATTGATTAGTTGGTTTATATATCAATTAGCTGGTCAATTAATTCAGAACATGCACAGGTGCCCTAATATCTTAGTCTGCACCTAATTATAAACGTTTGGTACACTTTATGTTACTCCTGGTCCATGATCAGTGTTTACTTGTTTGTTAAAATCTACGTTGCTATAGGATATTGAACTGTACCGCCAGTTGTCTATTTCTCTGTCCAGTATTGCTATCAGTTGTCCTATAGGACTAAGGTCGGACCAATAGAAGAGTCCTACGGGATGTATGCCAAAATTAAATTAACCATTTCATTGTCCATAGCGCTATATGACACTTTTGGTTGGCCATTCTTTGTTACTCTCAGCACGCATGCATGAGAGGGTTATAGTAGTCGTCTTGTTAATAAATTGATTATCTAAGGAACATTCCCATTTTTTGTTTATACATTTCTCTGACATAGTACTTCCTGTATTAAAATAATCGAAATGAGAGCACTGGTATTTTTAAAACTTTGTTTTAATATGGCTGCTGAAATGCTTACCAATCAATTATCTGTCAACCCCATTATGGGGCTTTGAAGATCAGAATGAGTGCTGTCCAGCGTGTGATAGACAATAGATACACATGCATCCATAGGAGGGACAGGTGGACATCTTGTGGAATTCCCCATGAGATCGTGGGATGGGATCGACAGAGGGACACACTCGAAATGTGGACATCCCATGGATTGTCCCACGATCCCATGTGACTGAGGGATGGTATGGACATTTTACAGCATTTCTGGACACCTATGCAACAACTAGAAGGTGATTAAGCTGTGCACTCTGTTTGAACCTTGTACCAGTTCTGAGACTATCAGAAATTGAGCATATGGTTATTGTATTTAACTGTAAGTCTGAGATTTTAGTTTTACTCTGTACATGTGCATGATATAGTTTGTCGCTACTTGCTTTAAAAATTCACCTCTTGCTGAATAGAATTCATACATTTTCATATTACCAAACTGGTCGCCATAAATCTGACCGTGAAAGGGCCTCATTTGTGAAACTACACATGTGACTAAAACACCACAACATGTTAGCTCGGCTATGTAACCGCCAGGAGGCGTTTCTTAGCCTAAAGTATTAAATTTCATTAAAATTTTGCCCCCCCCCCCCAACACCTCCTAATGTGGTCCTTGCATATGGTTGTCTTAGTTAATCAGATGTCAGGAGGTTTGTTGTTGTTTACTTTGTTTATGTTTTGGTTGTAATTTAATAGTCATATAAATTATGTTAAATGTAGAGGTCGCATTTATAATTCAATGCTATTCTCTGTACGCCAAATCTGTGGCCTCGTTTACCACATTCTAAACTCTTTCCAGAGGTCTGGGTATAAAAAGGAGAATCCCGGCATGCCCTTTGACCTCTAGCTCCTTCTATTCAAATTTTAAAAAGTAGCCACGCAAAGAGAACCCTCCATCATAGCTCACTATCCTTTCAATTCAATCCATACCATGATTAAAATGAGCGCCCCAACTCGAACTGCTGTATGTAATCATTTTTGTGAGTGATATAATAGAATAATCAAGTCTAGCTCCTGTCAATGCCCGTGTGTATGTGTATTGAAGTATTTATTAATTGAAGATGAGCCGTCAGGATAGTATCTACAGTACTCTTGACTGCACGCTGTACATCCTGTGCAGTTAAATTTGAGTGTGTCAATGGCAAACAGTACTCTTCTTCTTTCTCTATTTATAGCCTGCCATTTGTTTGTTTGTTTGTTTGTTTCCATCTGTTAAAGTCCTCATGACTTATTTCTTTCTATTGCTATTGTTCCCAGTTTTTGTATGCGAAGTAACTGTAGTGCAAACTATAATAGTCTCTGGGAAGTTGGTGACAAAATCTGGCAGGCGCCATTTTCCACTAATCGCGAAATACATCCCTGGCTACACCCTTCCTCCCATCCGCCCCCTTCCTCTCCTCTGTTTTTTATTTGAATGAGTAAACAAACTCTAGAATTGTAGTTCTAGTCACCTTTTTTTCCCTTCATTGTTGTGAAGCAGTCTGCCATATTATTATTATTATTATTATTATTATTATCATTATTATTACCTTCAACCTTATCATCCTTTTTATTAGGCAATTGCTGTGTCATAAAGCCATCTGAAGCAGCTGTGGCATCATCTAATTTGATGAATGAACTCATTCCCAAATACTTAGACCCGGTAAGTTCTATAATAGCATAGACCAATATTGGCATGTGAGTGGGGTATGTGGGCGTAGCATGTCGGTTACTCCCCCCCATAATTTTGGGGCACTATCTCATGAAATGATTTCTCACATGAACAATTTTTAACCACAAAAAAAAACATGCCTTTGGAGCCCCCCCCCCATACTGAAACTATACCGCTGTTATGGTATTATAATGTGGTAGATCTGTATAGTTGATCCATTTTAATATAATGTTGTGTTGTTTTATTGTTGTTCATTTTCTTCTTCAAGTAGTGAGCTAAGTCACATGTTAAATCAAAATTTACGCAATCATTAACCCTCAGCGCGCATGTGCGAGAGGGTTATAGTGTTATCTTGTCTGTCTGTCTGTTTGTCACGCTCAGATTTTGGAGATAGTTGATGTAGGTATGAACTTACTCAGGACAAGATTTAGGACCTTTTATTGTGCTACTTTTTTTTTATTTCGGGCTAGTTGTTGAGAAAACGTGAAGCTTTCAGCACTGCGCAGGTACCAGCTTTTGTGGGTAATGCCCCCTAGCGTCACGCCATAATCACGTGAGCAAATAATTTCTTGCAGCCAGCGTTACTTTATGCTCAGGGAAGTTAACGGAGTTGAAAGAAGTGAAGTTTCACATTGAAAATGTATACTGATGAATGTTTCTGGCTAGTTTAGCTTCTTCTCTTATGAAGACAGTGTTAGCCATGTACCATTTTCATTGCTCGAGCTATATTGATGCCTCATTAAAATAACTAACAGATTGCTTGTTCTTTTGGAAGGAGATTATAGTGTAATAGCTAGCTAGGTAGTGTTTAATAGCGCTGAGGGTTCGCACCTTTGGTGCTTCAATCACTTATTAGCCATAGGAATGATACAATAATTTTAAATATTCGTACTGTCACATGATGTCACATGACTTTTGTAGGATTGCTATGTAGTAGTGCCTGGTGAGGTGGATGTTGGGCAGGCATTATTGAAGGAGAGATTATACTACATCTTCTACACTGGGTCCGCTCAAGTGGGTAAGATTGTCATGAAGCATGCCGCTGAGAACCTCACACCTGTCACCTTGGAACTGGGAGGGAAGAGGTATGTATTGGAAAGTATAAAATACAACCAGGGTAAAAGAGGATGTTGATTAGGTTCACGTAATAGATTGTGATTTAATTTTGCTCAAGTATCTGAAGAATGCAAAGAGCAAATGTCCACACAGTTTATTTCTATAGATGTCACATGATCGTGAATGTCATTATAGAATTTTATTGTGTTCATCCAGTAAATAACTCAGTGCGTATATTTAATGGTTGTTCAAGCTCCTAGATTCCATATGTAGCTGGAAGATCTTTCAACTGATGCTGTTCCAAGGAAGGACGAGGAGTGTATTCAAAAGTTTAAATGTTTCTGAAAAAATCCCCATATACCTCTGAAGTTTAACAGTGGACAAAGCAGCTCATATTAGCACTAACCCCCTCCAAACTTGAGGACCCGCCCCTCCCCTCTCTGTGGCTTGTTTAGCCACACGCTATCCTAAATAGGAATAAAAAAGTTTCCCCCCCCCAGAAAAAAAGCCTGTATGAAGCCCTGATGAAGAACCTCAATTAAATGCTCGAAGTATCCAACATGCTCTTGACAGCAAATCAATATTAGTTGGGGAATAATATTGTACTGAACTGTTGTGATCGCCCTTGACATGTAACTCAATTAGTCAGCAGGTAAATAGAAATTACGAGGGTTGATTTAACCAGATGATTGAATATTTTGATCCTTTAGGTTTCCTTTGCAGTGAGAAAAAACTAGCAAGTTCTACCATTTCTGTAATTAAGCTTTAATATGATTATGATTTAACCTTGTGATCCAATGCATTGAGTCTGAGTAGCAGATTTCACCCTTTGGTGATGTCAGAGCTATAGTTTAGCTTTGTTGGTCAATTAGAACTATTCCCGCTCATATCGCGTTCACACATACACACTCACAAACGCACACACAAAATAATACATAAAGTATATTCATTATTATAACTAGCACTGACAATTATGCTCGTGGTTGGTCATTAGACAAGTTTTGCCTGCCTAGTGAGAGCAAAAATTATGCTTTGATGTTGTTATTTTTTTGCTGCTGTTGTTGATTGGGACTTGCTCTACACCAACTTTTTATTTAGATTTTTTCTATTAAGTTCAGCATGCTGCTATAAATTCACTCGGCTAGTATCAATCCTTCTATAGTTCCCGTGTCAATGCAATAAAACAAACAAGCAAACAACAACAACAACCCTGTTCACACCATTTATAAGCACCATCCATTATACAATCAATAACAATATTATGTAATTAGGTGCAGTAACTCGTGAATATTTATAAGCCTCAATTATCCATAACTTCCGTTTATCTGAAAGTAATTTTTTCGGATAATGGATAAGTGGAAATGTCAGATGGACACTGTATGAAACACACGTACCAGAAAACATAGACGTAATAGTCATTCACCCATGTGTAGACATAAAGAACAAGAACAATATTTCCTATTTACAGTAAGTGTGGATTTCAGTGTCTCACACATTCTCACAGACTATATCCTTAATAATCTGCTTTGTGCTTGGGGATGGAATTAGTGGGATTGATTTATCATGTTGTTGTAGTCACATGAGTGGTACACTCAGAGTGTGTGTGTGGGGGAGAGAGAGAGAGAGGGAGCGTGTCCCACATCTCCTTCAATACTATCACAAATCATGCATTCATCTTGTATTATTTTATCACTATCACAAGAATTTAACCTCGTGACTTACTCACTTGATTATTAAACAACTTCCGTCCTCCCCCTTTCCCTCCCCAATAGCTCGCCCAAACAGCTAGTACAATATTTTAAAGAGTATGAATGAACAACATTCAGTATGGAGTTACTACTATATCTCACTGAACTTTCATTATTAGCCCTCACCACGTGTGTGCAAAAGGATTATAGTAATTGTTCTGTCTGTTTGTCTGTCATGCTCAATTACTGACACTTAACTGTTAATTTAGGTATGAGCAAACTCAGAACAACCATTTAAGACCTTTTACGGTGCCACTTTTTGAAATTTTGGGCTGAGAAAAACGAAGCTGTCAACTCTGCATCAGTACTAGTTTTTCCCCTATCATCACGTCAAATTTCTTGCTGTCCATCGTGGTTTGGCTTAGTACTTTAAAGTTAACGAGTGCTGGAATTGGAGTTTACATTGAAAATGGATACTGGTAAATGTCTCTGGCCTGTTAGCTTCTTCGCTTATGAAGACAGCTTTTACATATACCATTTCTGTTGTTCAAGCTATAGTGATACCTAATTAGAATAGCCGATAAATCATTCTTTTGGTCCTAAGATGATTTTGTAAATAGCTTGCTAGTGTATAGTGGCGCTGAGGGTTCGCACTTATGGTGCTTCATTATGCCAGTGAACTAAAAACACTATTGCACAATCTAATTGTAAGCCATATATCATCTCACATATATACTTTGTTTGATCTGGTTTATAAATGCATTTACAGGTAGTTTTAACTTCACAAACTTGCTTGATTGTAGAGTTGGTCATCATCATGGAAGCTTATTAGTAATGAGCTAACTGTAATAGATTAAAGAAATAATAATGAAAATATTCAGCATGGAGTAGCTATCTCACAGAATTTCATTAAGGTATGTGTGACTGTGAACTGACAATTATGTGGTGGGTATTTTCTCTAATTAAAGCACTCCATCTTCATCATTCACATTTTAACTTAGCTTTTTGCTTACGAAAATGTATAATATTTCAAGGGGGGGGGGCGAACACCCCCTGGCCCCCCCTAAATGAACCCCTCAATACCCAATTGCTAAATATAATGACCCAATTTGTTCTGAAAGTGGGTATAGTAACTACTGAGTATGAGAATTTCTGAACCACATGAACGGTCAATATTCTCCCATACTAAACGTTCAATATTCTCCCATACTAAAAACGTTGCATAATGAATGCTCCAATGTGCCCATGTGTAGTTCTTGAAGCACAACCAATTGAAACCAGTATTACTTCGATGCACATGTCTTCCTCCCACTTTTACGTCAACTTCCCCCTCCCACTCCAGAAAGAGAAAATTGAGTCAATTTGATATTTTTTTTTTTTTGATCCATTTGTAATTTACAGCATGTTTCAACACTGCATCATGGAGAAGGGCGACTGTAATTGGAGAGGGTGGGGGGGAGGGGGGGAAGGACTCGGTTTGTTGAGAGGGAAAATTTCAGTTTCCCCCCTCCATCCTTCTGTATCACACTCTGCTATATGAGAGTATTTATACTGATCAGTGCTTAATCAATCACATGCATGATTTTACAACTCACTTTAGTCTAATTACTATAATTATTACTCTATATGAAACCCAGACAACTATAAACACATGATTATCAGTCTTTTTGTTTACTTGTTTGTTTTTGTTTTGTTATTTTAGATTTAGTGGACGTCAAGCGAAGTTTCTCTAGGAGAAGATGGCATGATAAGGTCATTCATTATGAAATCTACAGAAAATTTCCTGCTCAGCTGTGCAAATTGACGCCTACAAATGTCTTCTTTCTGGTCCGAGAACACTGCACTTCTAACTTTGACGACGGATAGCAGAATGTCTGATCATAATGCTGGAAAAAATATTTTTAGTTGTTTTGTGTGAATATTAATTTATACATTCATCATGTTCATAATTTGTATCCTGAAAGAGAATATTGCACCTTCGTTTCATTGTACTCACTCCTTTTAATTTCTGAATTATATCATGGCGTATTCATCATTTTCATATAGTTTATGTATTCATTTTTGTTTTCTTATAATTTGAGACTTTATTATTGGCGAGCGAGCGTAGCGAGCGAGACACTTACAGGGGTAAAAATGAAAAAATCGGGGATGTTTGTTTATTTATTGGCGAGCGAGCGAAGCGAGCGAGACACTCTCAGGGGTAACTCAATCGAGATTTCGCTATATTTATTTATTTATCTGTTTATGGGGTACGTGAGACCTCTGTTTTCGCCCGCGCTTCTAATTACGTAAGTTAGGTAAAGCGTTCACAGTTCCAGTATTTTTCAATTAACGAGCTCTGAGAATCCTTAGTGGAGGTGGTAGTCAATGCGCTCTTTGTCATGGTTATAAGCCGTGGCAACAACAGTATTTACTTGAAAATACATTTTCCACTAGACTACTGGGAAGGTAAGTCTGTGTAGGTGCATGTCCAGTTGTGTCAAAGCATTGTGTGTTACAACCAATACTTAGCTAAAGAATATCACAAAGAAAACTTTTAAATAACGAGTATTGTTTTGTTGTTGTTGTTTTCCTTCCAAGCAGTTGCAGAGAGTTGTTACTATGGCACTGAAATCCCTTTACCCTGTATGCTAAATTTAAAAACTGGACCTTATTTTCAGTAGCTTCAGTGTTAGAAGTCAAGATCATTCATATAAAAATAGTATAGTCTTTAGGCTCGCTCGCCATTTGTGCTCAAGCACACCACTAGTTTATTTATATATATGTTTGGACGTATGTATGTCATTTTGTACTTTGACCCTCCGTATTTTTGTTTTTCGCTCGGCCGTTCGAATCCCCGTCCCAAACTTCACTAAACAGATCCTCTGGTTTACGACCATTACCCGTATCAACCTTAAAATTGGAATTGTTTACCGCTTTGAGATTGTTTTGGCGGGTGCTGGCGAGCTCCATTTTCTATTCGAGTTAGTGGCGTGGTAAGTTTATAACACTATTTGTCACAGTTAGTAGCACGACTCAACAGCATTTACTTGACAATTTCCTTGTCCACTAGACGAACCACGAAGGTCAGTCTTCGTGGTATTGTTCAGTTTTGTGTGAAGTATTGTGCGTTTACCACAACTACTATTAAGATATCACAAATAAAATTTTAAATAGCGTGACTTGATTTTTTGCTTTGCTTCTTTTCAATTCAAACAGTTGAGGGAGTGGTTACTATGGCATTGAATCCCCTTTACCGTTATTGCTAATTTAGCAACTCTACTTTATTTTAAGTAGTTTTGAGTAACAACAGTATCGTTTTAAAGCTTCGCTCGCCATTTGTTGCCTCAGCACACAACCACTAGTTAAAGCTAACTATTGAAATGAATATTTCTGCTAAAAGTTGAATATGAAACTAGCATCAAAAGTATTGACTTGTGTCATAAGCTTCATGTACAATATTTTTGTGGTCTGTCGACGTCTGATGGCAAAGGTCAGAAGTTATAACCTTGGTTTCATGGAACAGTGGTAGACATCAGAATGGAATAAAATTTCCCCTGATACTTTCATGTCTGGTAATAAAAAAAAAAAGCATGCTCTGAAAGCCAGTCAAGTAGCAGTCCAAGCGATGAAGAAGTGTGCAAAGTAATAGATCCGATTAGTAAGCCTCCATTGTTATTTTAACTAACTAGTTATAGAAATGTCGGGCACAGTTAGTCCCTCTACCCTTCATTACAGAATTTGAAAGAAAAGTATTTTTAGCCACCAGACAAAAGCAACTTAAATTGTTGTGTGTGTGTTGCTGTTACAGTTACAGCAAGGAAATGTAGAAGCAGTCTTAGAGTGTGCATTTTCAAATTTGCTTCACTTGGGAAGCACAAGCTATATTGAGTAATATCCCAAAAAATATATTCTCTGTTGACGAGTGACTGGAAACTTCAATTCACTTTAGTGCAATGTTAGTGTCTGTTATACAGTTTTCACATACAATGTTACAATTGGTAGGGATAAAGTCTGGATGTCGTATCACTAACTTATAGATACCATTATTATAAATCACTGCATTGTTTGTATTATCTATTATCTAGTCCAGTTACAAGATTATGAATTTTTGAAGTCTCAGAGTATGTAGCTATAAAGTTCTAGATCGACTGGTATAGCTAAACCATTCTGATGAAAATAGTTTTGTTCATCATGCCATTTGAAGTATACAGATTGTGTATATTATCAGCAGAAACAGCAATATATTTTATTGCATATTATAGTTTAATAGAAGCAATGCATTTTGCAAAAATAATGAAGTAGCTATTCCTACTGAGGGTCAGATAACTATTTGGTGTGATGTATGCCGCATTACTCGTCAGAAGATACCTACAGGCCCGACACTCCTCAATTTAGTGACGGATTGATCCTTCTAAACACCTCCGTAGCTTTCCTTATACGCTTTAACTTGCCAATTCGCACAATGATGGATTTGTTATTGTTTATACTTCTCTTATAACTATAGCAACGGAAAGGTACCGCCCAACAAGATTAGGTAAAACAACGGTCGTCATATGTTCAGATCCAGTGCCCGCGCAGCGCATGAAAGAAATATGGTGGGAGGAGAAGACTAAGAGGCTTGACGAGCTACAGTGGTCTGTTATATTGAATAGGTAGGCTCTGGCGTTAGATACTGCATGACTTAATGTGGCAGTGGTGTAGGGTGGGTTAACGTGAAATACTATTTTGAATGAGTTGGGTAAGTGTTAGTCATGTAGGTTTAAACTAACATTTTAGTTAAGTTAAATTCAAGTGTTGTACATTAAGGCAGTCAATAGTCCAGAGTAACATTACAAATATTCTGTGGAATACACAATTGAAGCCTGTTGTTGAAAACTTGTGCTAGCCATTAGTATTTGTAGTAGTCACACGACAGATCAACGGTGTTGGAAGATGTTTAGTAAAAGGGGCTCCAAGGGCATTGGGATTGGGGGTTTAAAATTGTGAATGTGTCCTACGCCACTGCTGATATCAATCACGGTGGCGTTGCCCCTATAGCCTCCTCTACACACTGCCCAGATTGTGTCACAAATAATATTTTAGCTACTATCGGTTATTATGACCATGTGAATAAAACACTCAGGTTTACTGGAGTGACTGGCAAGTTGAAGGTCTTGCCGTAGTTGACTTCAGACAAGCTGGCTCATAATCAACCTGCGAAGCAAGAATTACTGGCAAGTGTTTGTTCTTGACAAAGTCCTCAGTATAGATGAAATCAAGTAAGTATCAAGTTGTGGTGTATGTAGTCTCATTTGAGTGTTCACCATTTTTGAGATATTGTTCAAAATATTTTATGATGATGCCCAGTGCATACCTGATTTAGGTGATATTTGTGACCTTCCAGTTGTTGCTGTGTGGTGTGCAGGGTGGGGGAGGGGAGAGAATGTACAGGATATGACCTTTGAATGGGAAGTGATAGGGGGCTAGTTTCATTAAAAGTCCGGGGCGAGAGTGATATGCATCTGAATAGGTGAAGGATGTGGACTCTTGTCACATGGTAATAGACACATGTATGAGCTGGTGATGTTTGTGTGTTCTATTGGAACTGTAGTTCCTTGGACTTTCTAAGCCTTAGGACAGAGAGCTTGTAGGCTGTGGTTTATGCTTTTATCACTTGCATTCATCAGTGATGTCCAACAGTTGTATTACTAATTTCTTTCATGATTAGTTCTCATGTAGCCACAAGATAGTTGATGATAGACATTAGGAGCACTCTAGTTCTGCAACATTTACAATCAAGTTGCATAGCTTCTTATCACCAGATGAAGAGCAACAGTTTGATTAATAATAATAAATAATATGTGACCCGTCTATGGGAAAATCGGGCACAACGCGGGAGCATCATTAAACATTTTTTTTTTACAGAAATAGGCTCGCCTACGTCTGAAAATACAATCCTCCAAGTTTGAAAAAAGTCCACACTCTAACCGTACCCGAGATAATACACTATACATCTCCATTGATAGCACTGGTTGGCAGCAATGATTCCGTATTCTACCGCACTCTCCGCATACTATAGGTTTTTACTGCGCGCATTGCGTAGAAACATCAACGAGGAGTTATTCTCTCAACAACACTGCCGGTGGAAAAAAGGTTAGTGAGCTTGTCTTTTTAAGAGGATAGTTACGTAGTATTTTGCTATGCTGAAGACTGGGTGGTGATTTTTTAGCTAGCTAGTTTCCTATTCTCGTTGTAGTTGTAGGTAGCCCTTATAATACTTGTTCTTTTTTTTTCATCTCTTTCTTTTTAGCTTTGATGATACTAGTGCTGCAATATGCTATGACAACTGAGGATCTGGTGTTCCTGAAATGTGAAGAAAGGTAATTGTTAACTAGTTAGATTGTCTACTTTTTGTTGTTTTAGTTGCTAGTAACCTTTTTTTCCTTTCCTAGATTTCATGGTGCTTGGGCTGCTGCTATCTGTACTGAGGTTCTGGTGTTCTTGATTGAAGAAGAGAATAATGGTTAGTCTCTAGGCATGCACTACTGTTATCATTGTACACACACGTACTAATACTAACACTGCATTCACGAAGTAGTGCTGCACATGAAGTGCTAACACTGTGCACACACATAGTGCTATTACTGTGCACGCACATAGTGCTGTTACTGTGCACGCACATAGTTCTGTTACTGTGCACGCACATAGTGCTGTTACTGTGCACGCACATAGTGCTGTTACTGTGCACGCACATAGTGCTGTTACTGTGCACGCACATAGTGCTGTTACTGTGCACGCACAGTGCACGCACATAGTGCTGTTACTGTGCACGCACATAGTGCTGTTACTGTGCACGCACATAGTGCTGTTACTGTGCACGCACATAGTGCTGTTACTGTGCACGCACATAGTGCTGTTACTGTGCACGCACATAGTGCTGCTACTGTGCACGCACATAGTGCTGCTACTGTGCACGCACATAGTGCTGCTACTGTGCACGCACATAGTGCTGCTACTGTGCACGCACATAGTGCTGTTACTGTGCACGCACATAGTGCTGTTACTG
>WLWD01003442.1_pt1 | contig 20032 bp, 18 predicted proteins | sample 6712731 | NCBI WGS metagenome assembly WLWD01 (sample SAMN12718690, study PRJNA576275) | sponge metagenome | isolation source: marine sponge | host: Mycale hentscheli | place: New Zealand: South Island, Marlborough, Capsize Point | collected 2014-11-01
CTCAGATGGGCCTCCACGCTGGCGACCCAGATGGGCCTCCACGCTTGGCGACTCAGATGAGCCTCCTTGGCACCTCAGATTGGCCTCCACGCTTGGCGACCTCAGATGGGCCTCCACGCTTGGCGACCTCAGATGAGCCTCCCTTGGCGACCTCAGATGGGCCTCCTCGCTTGGTGACCTCAGATGGGCCTCCACGCTTGGCGACCTCAGATGGGCCTCCTCGCTTGGCGACCTCAGATGGGCCTCCACGCTTGGCGACCTCAGATGGGCCTCCACGCTTGGCGACCTCAGATGGGCCTCCTCGCTTGGCGACCTCAGATGGGCCTCCACGCTTGGCGACCTCAGATGGGCCTCCACGCTTGGCGACCTCAGATGGGCCTCCACGCTTGGCGACCTCAGATGGGCCTCCACGCTTGGCGACCTCAGATGGGCCTCCACGCTTGGCGACCTCAGATGGGCCTCCTCGCTTGGCGACCTCAGATGGGCCTCCTCGCTTGGCGACCTCAGATGATGTTTGGACTCGAGGCTTAGCCACAGCAGATGAAAATATAGAGGACTGGCTGCTTCGAGGTTTATCTGCAACACATGAGACCATGGAGGAAAGATCTTCCAGTTTAGTGGCAGCAGACACAGGTGTTCCAGCAGCAGATGAAATCATCACAGAGGAATGGTCACCTGCAGAGGCACGAGGCAAAAGTGAATATGCATCAGCTGCAATAAGATATCCGTTTTTATAACAAACACACACACAAAAAATAATGTACTCACATGAGATTTTCTGAAATGATTTTGAAGATTTTTCAGGAACAATACAAACTGATGGCGGAGGCTTATCTTAATCAGCAACATTATACTAAAATTAAAAATGGTTATAAATATTACAGAATAAAACTTACTGGCAACAATAAGTGAGCGAATGTAATCTATAACTTCAGGGCTGGTGCAGACTTCGCTATCAGTCGTATTTACAGTTAATAAGCTGAAGCCTGAAAATGCCACAGCATACCCACTGTACCCTAAGGCTTCCAATTCCTGAAACTACATACCATTTAAGTACTACTAACAATAGGAACATGCAGAAACAAAGTGTTTACCTTTTTGTGAATAACTTTAAAAATTTTGGCAGCTTCTTTTGTTTTGTCCACTGTTTTGTTACTAACAGAAACACAAGCCAATCGGTCCTTCTCTCTGGGAGCAAGGCTCTTATACCCTACACTGGCTTGTTTATTGAAGTGTCCTACGCCCATCTTCATGGCTTCTTTTCCATCTACACAAAGCAACAACTGATCACCAACTACTACAAAAATAAAGCACCAAAGGTGCATACCTTCAGCAGTACTATACACCAGCTAGCTATAATAAAACTATTCTAAGACCAAGAGAATAATTTTATTTGGCATTTAGGTAATCAGGTATCAATACAACTTGTGGAATGGTAGATGTAAATGCTGGTAGTTTGACCAGGAAACTCCAGCACTCAATGAAGCACCAGAGGTACAAACCTTCAGTGCTGCACAATAGCTAATTATATATTACAAAATCATCTCAGACCCAAAGAATAATTTATTGGCTATTTCATTCTAATCAGGCATCAATATAGTTCGAGCAATGGAAACGATACATGTAAACGCTGTCTTCATAAGACCAGAGACACAGGAAATGTTTGCTCATGTGATTATGACGTGACAATTGGATTGGGGAGAGGGGGGCGAATAGCACAATAAAAGGTCCTAAATCATTGTTCTGAGGAACCTCATACCTAAAGCAACAGTTAATTGTCTGTATCTCTAAAATCAGAGCATAGACAGGAAGACTACTATAACCCTCTCGTGTATGTGCGCTGAGTAAAACTACACCACATAGCTAAACTATCGTGGGCAGGCAGCAAGAAAATTATTTGTTCACGTCATTACATGACAATGGGAGTTAGCCACAATATACGAAGTGAGTATTATAATCCTATCGCTTATGTGCACTTTAATTGGGTGAGCAAAGCGAGACCCTCACTAACGAGTCTCAATTGAGATTTTGGTACATAATAGATGGCCGAATGCTTGTCCAACCCTGGAGGCTACTTTACAATGTTACCATTAGTGCAGGCGCAAGAAATTCAGGAGGAGAAAAGACTTCGAAATAATGCCAGGAAAAAAAAAAAATCTACAGAGACAGAATTTCGCAGCTACATAGGTCTAACAAACTTACAGAGTTCATTTTCTATTCTATTAGTGGCGGTGGTAAGTAACCTTGGGTAATGCACTGCTTGTTGTAGCTATATGCCTAGCATAACTCGCTTGAAAATCCACTGTCCAATAGTCAAGTCAATATGAGAATGGCAGCTAGCTTAAGCGGAATCATTTAGTTTATCAATCCTTACCCGTATCATCTTTGGAAATTCATTTGCTTATCCCTTGAAAATCAAATGTTCAATAGTCAAGTGCTGATATATCCAGTGAACAAGTGTGCATATGTGTGTAAAAGTGTTGTGTGTTGCTAAAGAATAGAAATAAATTAACAAAAACATTTAACCATCAAAGAATACTACACATAAGTGGCTATCATTCAAATTTAAATTTCAATCAGACCAGTTCACTTGCCATTTGTGCTGGAGCACATCACTAGTACATCAGTAATCTTTAAGTAAGAAAACTTACCATCAGATTCACCATATTCCTTCAAATAGCATTGCCACTGGGTCAGTTTCTGCTTAGATTTAGCCCATACCTTCTCTTGCCGTGGCTTTGCATGCTTAGACCTAAAACTTTTTTTTTTAATCCACCTCTGGAAAAAGCAAAATATAACATAAAAGTATAGTACGCTCTAGAGCAGAAACAATCATTGGCTTATATGATTTCATTGTAGAGGGATAAGGTTCTATTAGTACAATGGAACCTTATCCCAGTAGAACAGAACATTAGTGCAATCACATCCCAGTAGAACAGAACTATAGCCTAGTAGAACAGAACCACAGCCGAGTACGATGGAACCATAGCCCAGTACAATGGAACCATAACCCAGTACGATGGAACTGTAGCCCAGTACGATGGAACTATAGCCCAGTACGATGGAACTATAGCCCAGTACGATGGAACCATAGCCCAGTACGATGGAACTATAGCCCAGTACGATGGAACCATAGCCCAGTACGATGGAACCATAGCCCAGTACGATGGAACCATAGCCGAGTACGATGGAACCATAGCCCAGTACAATGGAACCATAACCCAGTACGATGGAACTGTAGCCCAGTACGATGGAACTATAGCCCAGTACGATGGAACTATAGCCCAGTACGATGGAACCATAGCCCAGTACGATGGAACCATAGCCCAGTACGATGGAACCATAGCCCAGTACGATGGAACTATAGCCCAGTACGATGGAACTATAGCCCAGTACGATGGAACCGTAGCCCAGTACGATGGAACAATAGCCCAGTACGATGGAACCGTAGCCCAGTACGATGGAACCATAGCCCAGTACGATGGAACTATAGCCCAGTACGATGGAACCGTAGCCCAGTACGATGGAACCATAGCCCAGTACGATGGAACCGTAGCCCAGTACGATGGAACCGTAGCCCAGTACGGTGGAACTGTAGCCCAGTACGATGGAACCATAGCCCAGTACGATGAAACTATAGCCCAGTACGATGGAACCATACCCAGTACGATGGAACCAAGTAGGAACCAGTACAGGATGAAACCCATAGCCCAGTACGATGGAAGCCGTAGATGAACCCAATACGATGGAAGCCGTACGCCCCAGTACGAGTAACGATGGAGCCGTAGCCCCCAGTACGGTGGAACTGTACCCAGTACGATGGAACATAGCCCAGTACGATGGAACCTAGCCCAGTACGATGGAACCATAGCCCATACGATGGAACCATAGCCCACGATGGAACCGTAGCCCAGTGTACGATGGAGCGCCCAGTACGATGGCCATGCCCAGTACGATGGAACCGTAGCCCAGTACGATGGAACCAATAGCCGTACGATGGAACCAGTGGAACCATAGCCCATATGATGAACCATAGTAGCCCAGTACGATGGAACCATAGCCCAGTACGATGGAACCATAGCCCAGCACGATGAAACCATAGCCCAGTACGATGGAACCATAGCCCGGAACCATAGCCCAGTACGATGGAACCATAGCCCAGTACGATGGAACCATAGCCCAGTACGATGGAACCATAGCCCAGTACGATGGAACCATAGCCCAGTACGATGGAACAATAGCCCAGTACGATGAAACCATAACCCAGTACGATGGAACTATAGCCCAGTACGATGGAACTATAGCCCAGTACGATGAAACCATAACCCAGTACGATGAAACTATAGCCCAGTACGATGGAACCATGCCCAGTACGATGGAACCACCATAGCCCAGTACGATGGAACCATAGCCCATTACGATGGAACCATAGCCCAGTACAATGGAACTATAGCCTAGTACGATGGATTCCTTTGTGAGTCCTAGAAACATGGCTCTTATATAACTAAACTGTGATAACAGCCCTGCTGCAATATCACTCAACTTTAATTAGGTAAATGGTAATACAGAAGAAAATTTGGCATTTGGATTTGTGAGGCTCTACTTTAGTTCACCAACATGAAACATCATATCCACCTGATTATACCTTTACTTGGTCACATGTTAGTCCACAATCTTGAGCAGCCCTACCAATCTGTGGTGCAAGCTCTCTCTTACAACTTGTAAGACCATTGCACCAATACCTATTGAGGCAGGCTACTTGAGCAGGAGTGAATTTTTTGGAGGAACTTGATTTGAGTAATTTTGAGGGCTCTTCTTCACCAGAATCAATGAAACTACTCCAGTCAGAATCATCAGCCATTATAAAATAGTGCACATTTTTCGCACGTGCGTTAAGGAAAGGGGGCGGGTGGATGCGCGTCGTGATGCACTCAGTGGGTGTGGTAAGTCTAAGATCAAGTGGGTGGAGCATTTGTTGGAACTCGTTGCCAGTAGACTTAGTGAAAAAGTTCCATAATTTTTACAGTTCTTGATCTGGGAAAAAGTTCGCGAACCGGGTGTAAATTTCGATAAAATAACGGGCTGCAGAATGTAGATGAGTTCTTTTTATCTGTAAAGGCTAGGCCTTTGGCCAGGGCGAGGGCTAGATCAAACCAATTAGCTGTGGACTTTATGTTTGTTTGTTTTTGTTGTTGTTTTTTAACATAGAGTGAAAGCAAAATCCTCTCATTTGTGAAATTAAAAAAAACCTTATCCTAAATCACTAGCTAGCTATTAGATACTGCCCTGGATTGCCTGATCAATTTTTTGTCTATCAATGTGTGTAAAAGGGCAACTGTGGTGGTAAGACTAGATGGATATCATAATGAATAGACTACAAGTAAAAATATAACTATGGCATGATAAGGTCAGTATTAATGTATTGTTATGTTAGCTACCTTTATTATGTTAGCTACCTTTATTATGTTATCCACTATTGTCACATCACTATTATTGTTCTTGTTTGTGTGTATCCATCATTGTCACATGCACTATTATCATAACTGTTTTATGTATCACACCTTGTCAGATGTAGTTTCATATAGCTAGCTATATTGGCCAGCTATATCTTATTCATGCAAGACTCTGGCTTCATATGAAATTTAACTTTGCTCAACAAGTATTGTTGGGTTTGGGAGAGGAGAACTGAGAGTTGTCTATAGTACCAGAATAGTACTGGTGTGTCACATACTACCACAACAAGAAATCACCCTTGCCAGACTAGCTAATATGAGTGATCTTAGCTGTTACTGTGACATGTAGGAATAGTACAACTAATTGACTCAACTTCATCTCAATAGCCTAGACTCAACATATCAAATTTTATACTTGACCATTTACTAATATTTAGGGTAATGTGGTAAGCAAGCTTATTGTTATCCTGGTACTTTCAGTAAAATTTAGCATACCTTTTTTAATACCCCCTTGAGACCATGTTCTGTCTTGAAGAGTTGACATTAATGACATTAGCTACTGTATTATAATATAATAGTAAATGCAAGTATACTTATTCCGCAGCAGTCAGTTCACAGGAACTGCTGGCTTATTTTTTAAGCCCAAGGTTTAGATTAAGCAGCAAGTACCAGTAACTAGTATTGATAAATATTGAGATAGCAAAAAAAAAAAAAAAAAAAAAAAAAAAGAGAACTATAAATTGCTATTATTGAACAAATATAATCATTGTTATCATTTATATTAATGCAGTTTAAATGTACCCAAACAGAGCACAGCTTGCATGATATCCACTGTACATTATCATCTTCCAATGTATCATCTTGCTGGAAACATACAGCTCAAATTTCAGTTTCAGTACAATTTCATACATCTTCACATTGCATAGCTTCAGTAATAGTGGGTTTGCTAATAGTTCTTTTAGAATCCAATCGTGTTGAAAAAGACTTTCTTTGAGGTATACTTTTAGAATTAGCTGCTATTTTTTTAATTGGTATGTCATCAGATGATAATGCAATGAATGAGATATTTCCCAATGATTCATATATCAATTGTAGTGAGTCAGTGCTTTCCATACTACCACACAGAGATTCAATTTGGGATAAACGATATTTTATTTTTTGAAGCAATTTTATTTTGTCTATACAAATAGTTTCTGAATTGTTATATGAGGCCAATTTTTGAAAATGCTCTGTATCACAACCTTCATCATAACCTCTGATCTGAGCATTGTTGACATCTTTATTGGTATACATATGTACTAAATGAATATGTTTACATACAGTATTATTAGTGGAAGCATCCAAACAGGAGCAAGTGTATTGGTGAAAACATACCAAACAAAATTGGCTTTTCAATTTGCAGTTACAGCTATCCTTTATTTTACATACTATATAGCATGTACTTGGCCTTTTCTGGGAAGATACACTATATTCGTTATCTTTCTTATGCACAATTTGTGCATCGTGAAACAATTCTGCTGTTTTGTGTCTATTGTTTGTGTCACATATTCTGTGACTGTGTTTTCCCTTCTCTATCTTTTGCAAGTTTTCATATGCTTTATCTCGAGCAATTTGAAATAAAACATGGATGAGAGTGTCCAAACATGGATGAGAGTGTCCAAACTGTCTGTTTCGTTTGTTTCAGATAAACTATTTTCAATATACGATGGAAAGCTTCTGCATGCATATTTGAATTAAATGGACTTCCTACCCTAAAACACAATGCCCATTGTTCTATATGATTAGTATAGTGTTGAAAATAGTCCAAGAAAGAACTACCTTTGTGTTGTGTTAATATGTGGAATTTTGTTTTGCATGACTCCATCAAGAGTACCTGTAGTTGGTGATATGCTTCTTGCTGACTACTGGGGCTATCAAAATATCTCTTAACTGCTTTCCTCCAAGCACGATCAATGTGCCAGGCACACCATAAGTATTTAGTTCTTTCTGAATCAAATACATCCTTCCAAGCATTGTAGTACTGTAGTGCCATGTCTGACATAAACCACTCAGTAGAAAGATCACCAAATGTTGATTTAATTGCTTCAAATATATATTTTATGACAGCTTCATCTTCGCGATTTGATATACCCCAAGCTACAGGAATTCCTTCCTGATACTGGGTACACTGATTAAATGAAAACTGTAACTATTTGCATTATATGTTGCATCCACACATATACCATTTTTTCCAAATTTAACAAGCATTTCCTTTTGAAATTCTGTCTGCAAAACAAAAAGAAAACCATGAGTATCTAAAGAAGTATACTTTTTAGAGGAGTTTTCACTTTGTTGTTTGAAGAGTAGAACAGCATTGTAATCTGATGCTTGCATTTCATCAACCATTGTTGAAACACTCACAAAGTCATTAGAATGCCTTTGTATTCTATCTGTGTTTAATATTTTCTTAATATTGTTCACATCCTTTCCTGATATCAAATGATCTCTTGTAATTCCTCTTGCAGATTTGCTGCCTCGAATATCCTGAATAATTCTATTTGGGGAAATCCCTGCCTCAAGCTTTTCAGCAACAAGTTTGGTAGTGTTACTAATTTGTAAATGTCTTAATTGATTTTTATGATTGTAATGTGTTGAGCTATAAACCACAGTAGTACAATCACTACGGACATTTTTTATTGCTTTAATATATGCAGAGCAATTCATATTTAGTTTACTTGATCCCTGACTTTTCAGTGCTCTCTTCCCAGAACCCCAAGATTTATATTTACCGGCACGATTACAGTAATAATAATAATATTCATTGCCATCACATATATTTGGGGCACTGTGCAATACATACCAAGAATCTGTCAAATTCTCTTCTTCATCTTTCCATTCAAGGAAATGATGGAAACTACCAAATGTATGCCTTGTAATCACTACATCAATGTTGTGTACAGTTTGTAGATGATTGTATAAAGCATCAATACTGGAAAACCTGTAAATGAAAGAAATTCTCAAAACATTAACCATTGTATTATTTGTCAAATACCTTTTTTCACAAATATCACTTATTTCTTCCCGTTTCTGCTGAGTGTACTGTATTCATGTGTCTAGACAAGCTGCTGTGATGGGAGTACTGCTTATTGCAAATTTTACATCTCAGTGATGATGGTTGTTTGGTATTATTTTTCTGTAAGTTATTAGTATCAAATAGAGAAGAAGAGAGGCAAATAGAATTGGACTGATTCTGCTGTTATTGAAGACTAGGTGTATTAATTGAGCCAGACTTCTGTATGACGTCCACTGGATCTAAATATTTGATATTTTAGTCACAGGAATTGGAACGAATAAATTATAATATGTCAAAAAAAAAAAAAGAATTAATGGCTATTCTACCTGATACTGAAGTATTTAGAATCTTTGAGTTTGATTCTTCTTCTGCTTCTTTTATTTTCTTTTGTGGCATAATTAGAATTTCTGCAGAAATGCTTGCTTTTTCTGAAGCACATCTTTTTCTGCTCTTACCACTAAAGTGTTCAGCACTGCTAGACCCTGAAACATTATTTGACAGGATTGTATGATAATAAAATAATAAATGGCATATGCCATTCTCACGAATTACCTGTTGGTGATAATTTGGATGAGGTTTGTGATATTTTAGAAGATGGTTCTTCCTTAGTTGGATCACTTTTGATGCCTGTAGCAACCATAGATGGTATTAAATTAGTAATACAATAACAAAGAGAGCAATTGCATTAGATATTACCATTTGCTGAAACTTGTGAGAACAATTTTTCAGTTTTTGTTCTTAAAGACAATTTATTCTGTTTTAATTTCTGTGAATCTTTCTTTATTGGTGAACTTTTCCGTTTCAACAAGCTCCTTCTGCTATTCATTTCGTTAATACATCAATGTAGCTAATATTAATATGAAAAATAATTAAAAAATACTTTATATACAACATACATCAATTTTCCATGAAGAAGTTCCTCTATAATAATATTTCTGATAATTGGCATAGTGTTCTATTACAAAATAAAACACCCATTATAAAAATTAACTGTTATTTTACCAGTTAACTTAGTCGATAACTTTTATTGCCTATCTGATCAAAGTCCATTAATTCCTGTATAGTGCAAACTAAAACCATTGTTGTTAATAATTATAAAGAATGCGTTACCTGAGTCAGAAAAACACCACAGTCAAAATAATTTGTTTGCCTTGGAATATTCTATATAAGTTTGATTTTAATATTAAGGTCACTAATTTCATATAATTTATCATAGACTTACCTTTATAGCAGTGTAAGACCAATTTTGCCAGTTTGGATTGGCATATCCTTTCTCATTGAATCTTTTATTAAAAAATATCCTAAAAATTATTATACTGAGGCTAAATTGAAAATTGTTTAACCATTAATTTGACTTGACTACTTTAGAGAGTTCCAATAATTTGGATGATCATTATGAAAAGAATCGTAATATTCCACTGCCTTCTTTGATGTGTCCATAACCTATATTTGACAGTTTAGAAATAATTGTTATTGGAAATAATGGCAATGTACAGTTTTTATCAAAAGAGTCCAATGACTATTTTCATGGTTAATAAATGTGAGATTGTAGTCATATTCGATAATGCTGTCCTGAAGAGGAAAAAAATACACTCATTATCCAATTTATTGTCAACACATTAATTGATAATTATCTTATTGTACCAACGCTTTACTCCTGAATATCCTTTATGTATTAATTTCTTAATGAAGTGTGATCCCAAATTAAACACTCTCTAGTGTATAGATGCTGTATGATTCTTTAATTTATAAATGGCTATTTATGTTTTACCTTGGAAGACTGGGTTCTCACCAGATCCAAATAACATTGAATAATCTAACACAGTAATACAAACCTCATCAGATAGCCACTGATTATTTATTATTCTCTGGCACTGACGTAATGTAAGGGAAGGGTAGTGATTAAGCTCTGTGTATAGAATAGTATGAATAATGCATCTAAGCTACTGAATGTAGCTAAGCAAATCATTACCACATCTTTTGTATACTAACTGATGGATCTTTAGAAAGTACTTCTTGTAAATCAACTTTTGTAGCCTAAAATGGTAACAACATGTAAGGAGAATTGAAATTTTTGTAGTAAGCTTACCTTTTCATCATACATAATAAATAATATAATGAATAAATAAATAAATAGCTTAATAAATAAATAAAATAAATAAACAAACAAATAATAAATAAACAAACAAATAAATAAAAATAAATAAACATAAATAAATCACAACATTGAGGTGCAGTATTTTTTTAACACAAATAAATGCTCCTGTAAAAATACGGCTTACAATCACTGCTTTGATGGTTACTTAAGCACAGATGTAAGTAGGTTGTTTAGCTGTTTTTGGCTCAAGAGACACTGCAGAACACTTGCAGCGAAGCAGGTTTTCCTAATTCCAGGAGGAAATAACATAACCACTAGATCTGATAAGAAGCCAAGCCACACACGGTTAACCACAAGCACTGGACTGCGACCTTCATCATCTGACACCCGGTTCAGGAATATTTTGCGATTGAACGTAACGAAGATTCCTGGAAACCTTGGATGGGAAGTATCGGGTGAAACTGGAATCTTTCCTGGCTCATGCGCGTACACTGGTCGTCACCCCCCAAAATTAAAAGTGCCAAGCCACACCTCTCTCCGACCTAGTCCTTTCTACCCACGCAGTGAGCTCCATTTTGCTCACTGGGTTTTGAGCTGTTATAGCTGCGGTCGCGCTTCAGACGTCGCTGGAAAGGTTAGGGAAAGCGTTTAGTGTTGCTCAGACTTCCCATTTAAATACTCTATTGGAGTTGGTGTTTCAGTGAAGCATAGGCATGTCAGCATAGCTATGTTGGAAGAAGCTGCTGATGATACTGGCTTAACTGTGCAACAAGTAGTAGTAAGTTATGAAGATATGGCTTAGTATAGAATGGCTATTTTATTTATTTGGTTTAGAATTGTGTGAAGGAGAAATAGTAGAAGATAAAGCATACCAGAAACACTGAATCAGTGAAGACTTTTCAAGATACCTTTGACGTCTAGGCAGAATTTTCAACAGGAATAGAGGAATAGGCAAAATCAGATGGTTAGATGAATTGATATTTAATAGTATAATCTAAGGTTTTTTTGAATGATTCAGTCATTCTCAGCTTAAAGATAATAATAGAAAATGTTCTCGTTCAAATAGCCAATATTATATTAATTGAAACTTGACCCAGTTAGATATTGGCTGTTAGAAAGCGAAAATTAGCTCTTGCTTATTTATTTATTTTTTACTCATTAATATGAAACATTCAACCCCCTATTTTTGCCCACGCCACTAATTACATAAGTTGGTAAATTGTCTTAATAAAATAAAGAAATGGATCTGCCGAGCAGTGAGTGGTGGGTCCAAGCTAATTGGAGCAGACCTAAATGCCTGAACTTCTTGTTTTATTGGCGAGCGAGACACTTACAGGAGTAACGCAATTGAAAATCGGGGATGTTTGTTTGTTTAGGTTTGGATGTATGTATGTCATTTAGTACTTTGGCCCTCTCGTATTTTTGTGTTAACTCGGCGTTTGACCCCGTCCCAAACTTCACTAAACAGATTCCTCTGGTTTATCGATCATTACTCTTATCATCCTAAATTTGAATTGTTTACTGCTTTGAATTATTTTGCGGGTACAGTTAGAACTCAAAAACTTTCGGGAGTTCCATTTCTATTCGAGTTAGTGGCGGTGGTAAGTGAATAGCGATTTGACATTTATAAGCCCCTATGAACTACTTTACTTGACAATTTATTGTCCACTAGACTAACCACGAAGGTAAGCCTTGCACAGGTATGTTCAGTTAAGTGTGAATTAAATAATGTGACTTGTTTTTTGGTTGTTGTTTTTTTCATGCTTTTTTTTTTTTTTTTTCAATTCAAACTGTTGTAGGGTGTGGTTACTATGGCTTTGAATCCCCCTTACCTTATATACATTATTTCAAAATCTCGATTTTTTTTTAATAGCATGAATGTAAATCAATCGTTTAACAATAGTATAACTTTAGGCTCGCTCGCCATTTGTGCTCAGGCACATCACTAGTTTATAAAAGCATACAGACCCAGCAGCACTATATTTTTTTCGTCGTCAATGAATGTGTAAACACATTTCATTTTCAACAACCATATTGAAGTTATGCCAAGGCCTGTAGCTCATACTAGTTTGCGTGTAGACATATATGTCATGTTGTACTTTGACCCTCGCTTTTTTGTGTTGGCTAGTTGTCGACCTAGATAGCAGGTTTTGACAGGAAAAATGGTCCAACATTACAATTTGTAGCAGTGAGGGTCCCTCTGTAGTACTGACTATAAGAAGTGTACCATGTACTGGGAGGTATAGAGTAAACTGACAAGTGTTGTAGTGATCATGTTGAGTATACAGTAGGAGACAAAAATGTTTCACATTCTGTTCCGTAGTAAGGCTGTAAAATGGTATTTTTTTTACCGTAGTATTTATCGTTGCGTTCCGTACCGTTTGGACTAAACGGCCGACACCGTTTACTATAACGGTTTAAAAAAAAAAAAAAAGGTTAAGCTTTTCCGTCAATTCACAGATATTTTCTATCTAGAAACTCTCCCATAGCTATATATCAGCAAGCTAAGGCCTTGTATTGACCATTAAACGCTACGGGGATAGTGCAAAAACGATCGACAAATTTTTAACTTGCTTCAATAAAGCAGAGTATAGGTTTTGGAAACACGGCTTAGCTTATACATAATCCATTGGTTTACCAATCTTGTTATCCTAGGAAATTTATTTGATTACCCACTTGAAAATTTTTTGTCCAATAGTCAAGTCATGAAGAAAATACTATATATATCTTGTGTTGGTATATCCAGTAAACTTGTGTGTGTGTGTGTATATGTGTGTGTGCGCGTGTGTGCTGCAAGAATAGCACAAATAAATTATACCAAAATAATAAAAAGTAAAAATTATCTATCCTTGTGGCGGCATGAAGTTGAAACATTGTGATAAGAATTTAGATTCATTGTTGGTTTCAATGATTAATACACAGCACACTGTTTCATTGAATGTCTCTCAGAAGTCTAGTTACTACTAGAGTCAACTTATCTGACTGAAGGTGTTTTTTTTTTCTTTTTTTTTAACCCTTTCATTCCGGATCCCGCTTAAAAGCGGGTGAAGACCGGTTGGCTTCTCCGAATTTAAAAAAATAGTTACTTTATAGCTAGACCCTTCAGATTGCATACACAGGTGCCCAATGCATTGGAAAAGCATTTAAAATAGCTTTCAGCCAGGACTGCTTCGACAGTACCTCACAGCAGTTGCGTTTATTTCTTCCTCGGCAAAAAAAAAAACATCGGTTTTCCGTCGAATTTTTTTAAAAGTTACCTTCTTCACAGCAGCTTCATTTATGGATCCAGTTTTGTAGAAGCAGCGAAAAATTGCTTGAGCCCAGTAGCCCTCCATAACACATTGAAACAACCGCTTCTTTGCCCACCAAGACTTTGCGGTTTGACTTACTGTCTTCTTTTTTTTTTATAAAATCGCCACTTCAACTGGGGGCCTCCCCGTTACGTACAGTCTTAGGTAATGCTTATTACATCATAGGAAAAAAGTGAGCGTGTCGTGTGATCCAGGTAACTATGCAAAAAAAAATTTTTTTTCGAAGTCAGTTTGGAAAGATGGCGTCTACCAGTTACAGTTGCTGTGGAAGTTTTAACTTGCTTGATGCTGACTCTAGCGACTCAGGATCAAGCGGAGAGGAGGGAGACGACATCTAGGGCTATAGGAGGCCCTGTATCAGGGTTGGTGGACCAGACCCATCAACTCTGATACTGACAATTTATTTATAGCTATATTGAGATAGAGAAAGCTGTTTAGCTATATATATATATAATATATATATTTCATTGAGTTTTGAGGTTTGAAAGTGGGTTGTGGTTTGTTGAACAATTTCAAATTTTCAAAAAAATTTAATTTTTTTTTACCAGAATGTACTACTAGGACCAGATGTGTATGCAGTTACCAACCCGATTGTGAAGAGGACGCAGATGAGGCAACAGGAGCAGAGTCTTCCAGTGATGAAGGAGAAGATGCCGAACCTGGCGAAGTACACTCGGAGCCCCACCCCCTTCCCAAACAAAAATCCTGTATGAAACCGCATACAATACATCATAGAGTTGCAATTATATAGGATCATGAATAATTTGTTGTTTGTATTACAAATATCTTTGTTGTCTGTGTTTTTGTGTATATGAAATTGTTTTGTAGTGGAGCTCGACACGTCCGATGGCATATGTTCCTTGCCAATTATTGACCACACACACATACACACACATCACACACACACATACACACACATCACACACACACATACACACACATCACACACACACACACCACACAGACTCATCATACACATCACACGCACGCACCACACACGCACATCATACACACATATCACACACACACACATACTATTCTTCCTTCCTATGACAAAGTTCCATCAAAATAAGCTGTGGAGTATTAACATTCATTTGAGTGGTGCAACTTTTTGAAAAAGTAAATAATTTATAATATGGAAATATCATTGTAATCGTGCGGGCTAATATGCTCTTGACCTTAATCATCCAAAAAACTTCCTGGCAGTGTGTTGTCCCCACAAGTCACAAGCACAGTGTGGCCACTCCTTCCTAGCAAAAGACGAACAAAAAAATAGCAAGTATTACATAACTTAGTATTACTATTTGGGTGTTTTTGTGAATGTCTGTACGCTATGCCAATTGATAAATTTAATTTTCCGTGGTGTCCAGAAACTATGCCGGTAGATAATAGAACCGGAATGGTCTACAAGAGTTACAGGCGACTTGCTCTATATAACACTTTGTTTTTTTTGTTGCTGTTACTGTTTATTTGTTGTGTGTAATGCACTTTGTCACTTCAAGTTTATATTGTTGCATGTGTGCTATTCTTCATAAAAAAAATTCACTTTGATAAAAGATCAGCTTACTTCTGATTAATAAATTGTGTGTTTATTTGCTTTGTGTTCATGTTCTTTTCTTTTTTCTTTTCTTTTTCCTTTTTTTTTTTTTTTTTTTCTTTCTTTTTTTTTCCCCTTTGTCTTTCGCTCTTTTGTATTGCATCAAATGACATTTAGTAGCATTTAAATTACTCAATTCTCCTATTGTTTTTGCAAATTTTTGTGCTCTCATCTTTTCCTTATCTCGTGGTGATTAGACCCGTATGATTTGTCAGAATTGAAGTTGTGTGTGGTGGAATGATTGTGATAGTTGAGTTACTTTGTTCGTGGATTGGCACTTTTTTTTACGAAGTTATGTCATGTTATTCGCCAAATATACTTCATGCAAGTGTGGTATTGTTTACAGCCAATTTTTAAAATTTTTTTTTATTATCCTCAGAAACCGATTGGCTCATTATGGGCAGAAGGTGAGAAGTAAGTGGTGCTTTGATGAGGACTGCAGCTATGACAGAAACCAAAGTAGCTCGGGATGGTGACAGACAGCACATCAAGCGTGGCCCTGGATAGTGGCTTCATCAAACTCTTCAAAACTTTTTTAGACTTTTTATTATTATTAATTTTTTTACCACATAGCTAGCTAAAAGTGATCAGTATTACTGTCAAAGAATTCTATATATCATGTTATTAAGAAAACATTTGGAATACATATACAGTGGAACCTCTCTACAAAGGGACTCTGAAGAACAACTCGACTCTTAACAACAGCCAGCGTAAATGGACCACAGTGATCTACTACAATAAAAAATAAACTCTGAAAGCAGCCAAACTCTCTACAAGGGTCAAAAGACTTGACCCCAAGCATGGCCTTTGTAGAGAGGTTTCACTGTAGTATACATAGTATCTATACACTGCATGCTGTGGTAAGACATCATCAAGAATACATAGGGTATACTCCAGCAACATATCTAGTACACATAGTATGGTATATACCTGGTGTAAGGTAATGCACAGTACTCCAGTAATACAGTCTTACAAAATATACACACTGGTGACGTAAGTAAGATAAAAGTCACTGGAATATACTATGTGTATAACAAATGTGTATGACTTTTACATACACTGGTGTAATATATCCATTGCATGGTGTTGCTCGTTACAGAGTTCACTGTTAAATAATATTCAACTGTAAATGCATTTACGGAATATTTTGGTGTGTAATAATATACCCGGTATAGTTACCCTGGTACAGTTATAATAAATATTGTATACTAAGTGGCCAAAAACAGTATTTGTAACATCAGGAACTATGTGCAAAGCAATCGTCCCATACACCATTTGAGGACTACCATGCAGCAGTTATAAGCAGCACCAAGTGAGCATGCGAAACCTCTGATAGTGAACTCTCTAAGTAAATTACCTCTGTATAGTGAACTTCCCCTACCCGCATTCCAATAGAAAATGTATGGCCCATCTCCCCCTCCTTAGGTCCCAAATTGTTCTCAGTTTAGAGGTTCTACTGTATCAATTTTTGCGCATGTCAGGGAACTCTTAGGATTTCATCTAACCCCAACATCAGTTGGGCAATCACCTCCTACAATACTCATAAACTGTGCCATGCTGAGACCATGCATCACAGATCTTTGCCCCCCTCCCACTAATTATTGGCTTTTATGGATATAATGTTTGTGTCATTTCTACAACATCATTCAATGAGCCAAAATATAGATGACAATAATTATTTTACATTACAACATGGCCATTGTTTGTTTACAAAAATATGTTGGTATTAGTCCTTCATGAAGAACCCAAAATCAGATATCCAGAATTTCCACTCATCAGAACACACATCCTGTAGTGATCCCACTCGTAACTGGTTGCCGCTGTACTGGAGTGATCCCAGATGCTGCCACTGTCGTGGAGTGATCCCAGATGCTGCCACTGTCGTGGAGTGATCCCAGATGCTGCACTGTCCTGGAGTGATCCCAGATGCTGCCACTGTCGTGGAGTGATCCCAGATGCTGCCACTGTCGTGGAGTGATCCCAGATGCTGCCACTGTCCCGGAGTGATCCCAGATGCTGCCACTGTCCTGGAGTGATCCCAGATGCTGCCACTGTTGTGGAGTGATCCCAGATGCTGCCACTGTCGTGGAGTGATCCCAGATGCTGCCACTGTCCTGGAGTGATCCCAGATGCTGCCACTGTCCTGGAGTGATCCCAGATGCTGTCACTGTCCTGGAGTGATCCCAGATGCTGTCACTGTCCTGGAGTGATCCCAGATGCTGCCACTGTCCTGGAGTGATCCCAGATGCTGTCACTGTCCTGGAGTGATCCCAGATGCTGCCACTGTCCTGGAGTGATCCCAGATGCTGCCACTGTCCTGGAGTGATCCCAGATGCTGCCACTGTCCTGCAGTGATCCCAGATGCTGCCACTGTCGTGGAGTGTTCCCAGATGCTGTCACTGTCCTGGAGTGATCCCAGATGCTGCCACTGTCCTGGAGTGATCCCAGATGCTGTCACTGTCGTGGAGTGATCCCAGATGCTGTCACTGTCCTGGAGTGATCCCAGATGCTGCCACTGTCGTGGAGTGATCCCAGATGCTGCCACTGTCCTGGAGTGATCCCAGATGCTGCCACTGTCCTGGAGTGATCCCAGATGCTGCCACTGTCCTGGAGTGATCCCAGATGCTGCCACTGTCCTGGAGTGATCCCAGATGCTGCCACTGTCCTGGAGTGATCCCAGATGCTGCCACTGTCCTGGAGTGATCCCAGATGCTGCCACTGTCCTGGAGTGATCCCAGATGCTGCCACTGTCCTGGAGTGATCCCAGATGCTGCCACTGTCCTGGAGGGATCCCAGATGCTGCCACTGTCCTGGAGTGATCCCAGATGCTGCCACTGTCCTGGAGTGATCCCAGATGCTGCCACTGTCCTGGAGTGATCCCATGGAGAGATCCCAGATGCTGTCACTGTCGTGGAGTGATCCCAGATGCTGTCACTGTCCTGGAGTGATCCCAGATGCTGCCACTGTCGTGGAGTGATCCCAGATGCTGCCACTGTCCTGGAGTGATCCCAGATGCTGCCACTGTCCTGGAGTGATCCCAGATGCTGCCACTGTCCTGAAGTGATCCCAGATGCTGCCACTGTCGTGGAGTGATCCCAGATGCTGTCACTGTCCTGGAGTGATCCCAGATGCTGTCACTGTCCTGGAGTGATCCCAGATGCTGCCACTGTCCTGGAGTGATCCCAGATGCTGCCACTGTCCTGGAGTGATCCCAGATGCTGCCACTGTCCTGGAGGGATCCCAGATGCTGCCACTGTCCTGGAGTGATCCCAGATGCTGCCACTGTCCTGGAGTGATCCCAGATGCTGCCACTGTCCTGGTGCGACGTATCAATATTTAGACAGCCTCAACTGATGGTGTTCTTTTCTCTAAAAAAAAAAATAAATAAATAAATCAAAAAATCATTTGCTGTAGCTCAATAATCTAAAAACAACACAACCATTGTAAACACAACTATAACAAAAAACAAACAAAAACAAACACGACAGTGTTATGTGTATGTAACATACGTTATCTGCTGTCACACACACATATACACATACACACATGCACACACACACATGTACACATACATGCGTGCACACACACATGCACACACACATGTACATACACATGCACACACACATGTACATACACATGCGTGCACACACACAGTGACCTCCAATTAAATATCCAAATGGTATTTCCACTTTCTTTTTCCCCAGTAATTTTTGAGGGACTTGCCCATACTTTCTCTCGCCTCTTTTCATTTCTGTTTTGTATTTGCAATGCACGTATTCCAAACTTTGCAATTCTAAATTTTGCTAGTATTTGAACACATTGCAAATACATAGAGCTCATACTCACTCAAATACAATTACATTGAAATTACTGCAAAAAAATGTATTTAATTACAATTACAATGTATTTGACTGAACTCTGCCACATACCACTCGCTTCTCCCTGGCCAGTGCTTTAATAGTGAGTGTGGTGAAGGAGATGAGAGGAACATATCAAAACCAGTTAATTCAGCGAAGCGAGCGGAGCTGACTCTCTAATGAGTTCGCAATATATATATATATTTAGGTCTAGGTATTGTTTTTGTTCTTGCGTGGGCGTACATGTGCAAATTTTCTCCTACGCGCTTGCGCGGGCCGGGTAACCTTCTTAGCAACATTTTGTTTTGTTTACCCGCCGTACGAAGTAGCGATGCCCAGTGAAACAAATTCTGCGAAAGAGAGACAAAACGTTAGAAACGCTCTGTCAAGAGCTTTGAGGGCGTTAGAAACTCCAGAAGAAAAATTAGTAAGGAGAGAGATAAGAAATGAAAAAAAAAACAGGGCAAGGAGGAGGAGAGCTAAAACGAAACAGAAACAGGTAGCAAAGTAAAGAATCTTTCTTTTTGAAAAGCCATTAAATGTTCCTAATTTATTTATTAGACTATTCCTGAGGATTACGGTACCAGGAGCCTTCATCATAGAAAAAAGCTACTACTATTGTTTTCTCACTTTGACAGTATTTTGTAGCCACACCAAGCATGCA